>Ga0209810_1000635_pt1 | contig 70376 bp, 63 predicted proteins | sample Coa_R1_7_FD_187159 | JGI IMG/M metagenome (GOLD analysis project Ga0209810, IMG submission 187159) | Surface soil microbial communities from Centralia Pennsylvania, which are recovering from an underground coalmine fire - Coalmine... | ecosystem: Environmental > Terrestrial > Soil > Unclassified...
ACCCTGGGCGCCACCGCCGCCCTGCTGGTCTTCCTGGTCGGGGTGGCCGCGGTGGCCTTCGTCATCCTGCTCTTCAACCGCAACATCGACCCCGGCGTCGAGCTGGAGGAGATCGCGATCTAAGCGGAGAAGGCCGTTGGCTTCCAGCTGTCGAACACGTCCGAGCGCCCACCGTCCCCGAGGGCGACCCTCGGGAGCCGATGAGCACCGAACCCACCGTCAGGGGGTGTGCACGATGGTCACGGAGATCCAACCGACGCGAGTCCGGAGCCGACCGCTCGTGGAGAAGGGACGGGGCACCTCCGGTCCATCCCGGCGTCTTGCCTCCCGCGATGCGCCCGCCGGGCGGCTCGACCGTCGAGGAGGACGGGCATGAGCGGGGTGCACCGGTACCCGCTGGAGGTCGTCACCGCCTACGACGAGACCGCGTCGCGCACCGTCGTCTACGGGAGGGGTGGCCTCGGGCGGCTCGCCGAGCTGTGCGAGCAACGGGGCGTCCGCCGGGCGTTCCTGCTGACCGCTCGTTCCCTGCTGGGATCGGAGGTGACGAGGTCCGTCCAGGAGCGCCTCGGCGGGCGGCTGGTCGGGGTGGCCTGCGGGGCGCGACAGCACGTGCCGGCGGACGGCCTCGACGCCCTGATCGCCTCGGTCGCCGAGGCCCGGCCTGACCTCCTGGTCACGCTGGGCGGGGGCTCGGTGATCGACTCCGGGAAGGCGGTCGCCGCCGCCCTGGCCACCGGCTGCCGCACCGGTCGGGAGCTGCTCGAGTACCGTGCCGTGTTCCGGTACCCTGACGAGGTCTCCCAGCGCCCGTATCCCCCGACCTTCATCCCCCACTGGGCGGTGCCGACCACCCTCTCCGCCGCGGAGTACGACGGCATCTTCGGCTACACCGCGGAGGGGGTGAAGCACCTCTCGATCGCCCCCGGCCTGGCGCCTCAGGTGGTGGTCCTGGACCCGGTCGTCACGCTACCCACCCCCCGAGAGCTGTGGACGAGCACCGGGGTGCGCGCTGTGGACCACTGCGTGGAGGCGTACCTCTCCCGCAGCCCGACCCCGATCACGGACGCCGCCGCCCTGCACGGGCTGGAGATGCTGTTCGAGTTCCTCCCTCGCTGCGCGGACGACCCCAACGACCTCGAAGCCCGGCTCCAGTGCCAGCTGGCGGGCTGGCTCTCGATGCTGGGGGTGAGCAATGTCGTGCTCGGGCTCAGCCATGGCATCGGCCACCAGCTGGGGGGACGCTGTGACGTGCCCCACGGGGTGACCTCGTGCGTGATGCTGCCGCCGGTCATCGACCTGATCACGAGGCGCTTGCCCGCGGTGCGCCCGCGCCTGGCCCGGCTGGCGGCGGCGATGGGCGAGCTGGCCGACGGCGACGCCGCCGTGGGCGTGCGCCGGCTCGTCGCCCGTCTCGGCCTGCCCAGCCGGCTCTCCGCGCTCGGGGTGCGTCGGGACCAGTTCCCGGCCATCGCCGAGGCGGCGATGGCCGACCTGGTGGTGGCCTTCGCCCCGGTGCAGGTGGATCGCGACCAGGTGATGGAGCTGCTGGAGGCCGCGTACTGAGGTCGGCGGAAGCGGTGGCCGGCGGGCCGATTGCCTCCCGCCGACCGGGGGCGAGCCGGCGAGCCGTGCCGGTGCCCCGACCCGGGAGCCGCCCGGTCTCCCTGCTGCTTTCGACCGACTGGTCGGTCGTAATCTGGTGATCGAGCACCTCCCCTACGTTCGAGGAACAGCTTGACAGGAGGTTTCTCGCCCACTAGGCTATTCGTCGACCGACCGGTCGGTCGAGATCCTCGGGTGGAGTGGGATGGACTTCGAGCTCAGCGATGAGCATCGGGCCTTGCAGGCCCTCTGCCGGGACCTTGCCCAGGAGGTGATCGCGCCTCGGGCGGAGGAGTGGAACCGGGCCCACCGATTCCCCTGCGAGGTCTTCCGGCAGCTGGGTGAGCTGGACCTCTGCGGTCCCCTGGTGCCGAGGGAGTACGGCGGCTCGGGCCTGGGCATGGTCGGCTACGTGGTCGCCATGGAGCAGCTGGGCCAGGGGGACCAGTCGCTGGCCGCGGGTTGGAACGCCCACTGCACCATCGGCACCCTCCCCATCCTCGACCACGGCACCGAGGAGCAGCGGCGCCGCTGGGTCGCGCCCCTGGCGCGAGGGGAGCGACTGGGCGCCTTCGCCCTCACCGAGCCCGGGAGCGGCTCCGACGTCCGCAGCCTGACCACCCGCGTCACCTACGACGGCGACGAGGTGATCCTCACCGGGCGGAAGACGTTCATCTCCAACGCCGGAACGGAGATCAGCTACGGGGTGGTGACCCTGGGCAAGGACCCCGAGGGCAACTTCGTCGCCGTGATCGTGCCCAAAGGCACGCCCGGTTACACCCAGGGCAAGCCCTACGACAAGGTCGGCTGGCACGCCCTCGACACCCGGGAGCAGATCTTCGACGAGGTCCGGCTCCCCCGCGATCACGTGCTGGGGGATGGGCGCGGCGGCCTCCGGGCCTTCCTGGCCTCGCTCGACGCCGGCCGCATCTCGGTGGCGGCGCTGGCGGTGTCGCTGGCCCAGGCGGCACTCCAGGAGGCCACCGCCTACGCCCAGCAGCGCCGGGCCTTCGGGCAGCCCATCGCCAGGTTCCAGGCCATCCAGTTCAAGCTGGCGCGGATGGCAGCGGCGGTGGAGGCGGCACGGCTGCTGACCTACCAGGCGGCCTGGCTGTACGACCGGGGGCGACCTTACACCAAGCAGGCCGCCATCGCCAAGCTGGTGGCCTCCGAGACGGCGACCGCCGTCGTCAGCGAGGCGGTCCAGATCCACGGCGGCTACGGCTGGGTACTGGACTCCCGGGTGGCCCGCCTCTACCTCGACGCCAAGATCCTGGAGATCGGGGAGGGCACGAACGAGATCCAGCAGCTGGTGATCGCGCGGCAGCTGGGGTGCTGATGCGAGCGGCGGTCTGGCACGGGGCAGGCGACATCCGGGTCGAGGACTGGCCGGAGCCGACCTCGCCCGGCCCGGGCGAGGCGCTGGTCGAGGTCCTCCTGGCCGCCATCTGCGGCACCGACCTGGCCGAGTACCGCGACGGCCCCCACATGATCCCGGTGACGCGACCCCACCGGCTGACCGGGCGCCGAGCGCCCATCGTCCTCGGTCACGAGTACGTGGGGCGCGTGCTCGAGGTCGGAGAGGGGGTGGACACCGTCCGGCCCGGCGACCGGGTCTGCGGCGACGCCTGCCTGCGCTGCCACCGATGTCGCTGGTGCCAACGGGGGGAGTACAACGTCTGCCGCCTGGGGGCCTCGGTGGGGCTCCACGCCGACGGCGCCTTCGCCGATCGGCTCCTGGTGCCGGCCTACACCCTGGAGCCGGTGCCGGAGGTGGTGGCGGACCGCTGGGCGGCGGTCACGGAGCCGCTGGCGGTCGGTCTGCACGCGGTGGCGCAGGGGCGGCTGCAGCCGGGCGACACCACGGTCGTGATCGGCTACGGCATGATCGGCGCGGCCGTCGCCTGCATGGCCCGGGCGGCCGGGGCGGGCCAGGTGCTGGTGCTGGAGCCACGGCCCTCGCGGCGCGAGCTGGCCCTGGGCATGGGGGCGAGGGAGACCTTCGACCCCGGCCGGGTGGACGCGCGTCGGGAGATCCTGGGACGCACCGGCGCGGTCGGCGCCGACCTGGTCGTCGACTGCACCGGCGACCCGGAGGCCTTCTCCCTCGCGGTCGAGCTCAGCCGTCGCGGGGGCACGGTCGTGCTCTGCGGGATTGGCCATCGCCCGGCCTCGGTGGGCCTCGATCGCCTGGTCTACTTCGAGCGCCGGGTGGTCGGCGCCCTCGGCTACCGCTTCGATCACCGGCGCGTCCTGAGCCTGATGGCCGATGGCCGCGTCAACCCCGACCCCCTGCTGGGGGCGGCCGTCGACCTCGAGCGGATCGTGCCCGAGGGCTTCGAGCGGATGCTCCACGATCCCGAGGCGCCCCTGCGCGTCCTGGTGTCCCCATCGCCTGCACGAGCGGGAGGAGGTTCGAGATGAGCAGCTACCCCAGGCCGGCGGAACCGACCCTCTCCGTGGAGCGGGAGCCCGTGGCGGGCGCCTGCCCGGAGTGCGGCGCCGAGAGGCTCCGGCGCTACCCCGTGCTCTCCGAGGGGGGGTGGTTCCGGGTCGTGAAGTGCCAGGAGTGCCTGCGCGCCGTTTCGCGGGAGCCCTGGTCGCGCCTGGGCCCCATCACCTTGCTGGTGGACGGCCTCTGAGGTCGAGGCCGGGCGGAGGACAAGGGAGAAGAGGACACGGATAAGGAGAGAGGCAGATGCTGGGAGTCGACGTGGGGGGGACCTTCACCGACGTGGTCGCCGTGCAGGACGGCCGGATCCGCACCGCGAAGGTCCCGAGCGACCCGCAGGCCCCCGACCGCTCGGTGCTCGAGGGGGCGGCCAGGATCGGCGTGGAGGGGGCCTCGGCCTTCAACCACGCCAGCACGGTCGGGCTGAACGCGATCATCACCCGCCGGCTGCCCAAGGTCGCCTTCCTCACCACCCTGGGGCATCGCGACATCCTGGACATCGGGCGGACCTGGCGCCCGCTCGAGGCGCTGACCGACCCCTCCTGGCGGCGACCGTTCGGGGACGCGGCGGCGCCGCTCGTCCCTCGCTACCTCCGGCGCGGGGTCCGCGAGCGCATCACCAGCTCCGGGCAGGTGCTGATCCCGCTCGACGAGGAGCAGGCCCGGGAGCAGCTGCAGGTACTGAGGCGGTGCCACGTGGAGGGCGTGGCCATCTGCCTGATCAACGCCTACGTCAACTCGCAGCACGAGACCCGGTTGCGGGAGCTGGTGGCCGAGGAGCTGGGTGAGCACGTGCCCTGCTCCATCTCCAGCGAGGTGTCGCCGCTGGCCAAGGAGTTCGCCCGGGCCTCGACCACGGTCGTCGACGTCTTCATGAAGCTCATCTACGCCGCCTACGCCGGACGTCTCGACCACGGCCTGCGGACGCTCGGCTTCTGTGGCGACCTCAACTTCGCCGACTGCGCGGCGATGCTGGTCGCCGCCGAGTTCGCCATGGAGCACCCCTTCCGGATCGTCTTCGCCGGCCCCGCCGCGGGCACGGTGTCGAGCGCCCACTTCGGCCGGCTGATCGGGGAGGAAAACCTGATCTGTGCCGACGTGGGGGGGACGTCCTGCGACATCAGCGTGGTGACCGGCGGCAAGCCCTTCGTCAACACCACCTTCGAGCTCGAGCACGACCTGGTCGTGAACGCGCTCTCCAACGAGATCTCCAGCCTGGGCGCGGGAGGCGGCAGCATCGTCACGGTCACCGGCGCCGGGGAGATCAAAGTCGGCCCCGAGAGCGCCGGCGCCGACCCCGGGCCTGCCTGTTACGGCAAGGGCGGCGAGCGGCCGACGCTGACCGACGCCTGCCTTCTGATCGGGATCCTCGACCCCCATCAGTTCGCGGGCGGGCAGATGACGCTCCAACCCGAGCTGGCGCGCGCCGCCTTCGATCGACTGGACTGCCACCTGAGCCTGGAGCAGCGGGTCGGCTACGCCTGGAGCATGGGCTTGAACAACATCGCCGAGGGCCTGATCGACATCGCCATCAAGCACGGCGTCGACCCGCGTGACTACACGCTGATCGCCTACGGGGCGGCGGGGCCGATGCTGCTCCCCTCGATCATGGACCTGGTGCACGTCCGACGCGTGGTCATCCCTCCCCACCCCGGCCTCTTCAGCGCGCTGGGGCTCTTGAGCTCGGACCTGGTCTACGCCGACAGCCGTAGCGCTTACACCGTCCTCGGCCCGGAGGCGGCGGAGACGATCGACCGCGTGTACCGGGCGATGGAGGAGAGTCTGCTTTCGCGGATCCGGGCCGATCGGCGGCAGGTCGAGGTGGTCCGGAGCTTCGACGGCCGGCTGTTGGGACAGACCTGGGAGACCCCCTTCGTCGATGTCCCCGCGGGCCCGATCACGCCGGCCACGATCGCCCGGATGGTCGCCAACTTCCACGAGGTCTACGAGCGGCGAACCGGGAACCGCTTCGAGGCCATCCCGGTCCAAGGCGTCACCTACCGCGTGCAGGTGGTGGTGCCCTCGAGCAAGGTCGGCTACGCCCCCATCGGGGAGCGCAACGGCCAGGCAATGGCGAGCGGCAGGCCGGTGCGGCTGCGCTATCTCAGCGACGGCGAGCTGATGGCGCGGGAGTACCGACGCGACGACCTGCGCCGCGGCGACCGCATCGAGGGCCCAGCGGTGATCCGAGAGGCGATGTCGACCACGTTCGTGCCCCTCGACCACCGGGCCTCGGTGGGGACGTACGGCGAGATCGTGGTCGAGAGAGCCTGAGACACGAGGGAGCGACTGCCATGAGGGAGACCGTCAGCCTGAGCCCGAGCACGCTGCTCAAGGACCTCTCCGAGGAGGAGTTCGAGCGGACTTACGGCTGCGACCGGTTCACCGCCACCGTGCTGGCCAGCCGGTATCGCTACATCGTCCAGCACATGTGCAGCGGGCTGCTCACCAACGCCTTCTCGATCATCCTCAGGGACTGGTACGACTTCGCGGCCACGATCTCGGGGCCTCCCTCGCTGGGCTACCCCATGTCGGCGGTCAGCAACAGCCTGGTGCTCTTCCTCGGCACCATGGCCGAGGCCTGTCGCAACTCGGTCGAGGAGTACGGCCCGGAACGGCTCGAGCCGGGGGACGTGCTCATGTGCAACGACCCCTACCGCATCGGCACGCACGTCAACGACGTCTGCTTCATCCGCCCGGTCTTCCATGAAGGGGAGATCGTGGGCTTCGTCAACTTGCAGGCCCACATGCTGGACATGGGCGGGGTGGTGCCGGCCGGCTTCAGCGGCACCAAGAGAAACGTCTACGAGAACGGGTTGGTGATCCCGCCCATGCTGCTGTACCGCGGCGACGAGCCGGTCGCATCCGCGTACAGCTTGATCTTCGACAACGCCCGTTTCGGCGCCCTCCTGCTCCCGGACATCAAGACCATCTACCAGAACCTCGTGCTCGGTGAGCGGCTGCTCCTGGAGACCATCGATCGCTACGGGGTGGACGCCTACCTGGGCGGCCTGCGCTACGCCTGCGACGTGTCGGCCGAGGCCATGCGTCAGGCGTTGGAGCGGGTCCCGGATGGGGTCTACGAGGGGGAGGACGCCATCGACTGCGACGGGGTGGACGACAGCGAGGAGTTCAAGGTCAAGGTCACCGTGGTCAAGCGGGGGGGCCGAGCCGAGGTCGACCTGAGCGGCTCCTCGCGGCAAGCCCGTACCTCCATCAACGCCGGTTGGCTCGACGCCAAGACCGCCGTCGGCGTGGCCTTCAAGTTCCTCCTCGACCCCACCAGCCCCTTCACCTCCGGGACCTATCGGCCCATCGACATCGTGCTCCCCGCCGGCACCTTCGTCTCCGCCCTCCCCCCCGAGGGGGCCATCTTCCTCTACTGGGAAAGCTCGGCCCCCTTGCTGCTGGCCATCTTCCGAGCCCTGAAGGACGCCCTGGGCGAGAACGCGGTGGGCGGTGACTACGGCTCGCTCAACATCCACAACGCCAACGGCGTGCATCCGGATGGGACCCCCTGGGTGACCATGGCGCAGTGTGGCGGTGAGCACGGTCCCTGGGGGGCCACCAAGCACGGCGACGCCGACAGCTACATGGTCTTCTACCTGGCCAACAACCTGGACCCGGCCACCGAGGCCATCGAGTCCGACTTCCCGACCGTGGTCCTGCGCAAGGAGTACGTCGCCGACACGGGCGGCCCGGGGCGGAACCGGGGAGGGGCCGCGGTCATGAAGGACACGCTCTGGCTGACCGAGGCCGAGCAGTACTCGATGCCGCTGCACTGCAAGCGTCCCAGCGGCATCGGCGTCTACGGCGGCGGCGACGGGGCCACCGGTGGGGCCTGGGTCTTCGGGCCGGAGGCCTTCGACGTGGTCGCCCAGCGGGACCTGGTGCCGGTCGACGGCGAGGTCTACCGTCGCTCGACGCCCGTCGCCGGCGTGCTCGACCCCGAGACGCACCGGCCCGACCCTCGGGGCAGGTACTTCTACTTCGCGCGCACCCCGATCTGGAGGACGGCCCCCAACACCGTCTTCCGCTACCTCACCAACGGTGGCGGCGGCTGGGGCGACCCTCTGGAGCGAGAGCCGGAACGGGTGCTGCGTGACGTCCGCGACGGCTACGTGAGCATCGAGGGCGCCCGCCGCGACTATGGGGTGGTCGTGCTCGGCGACCCCGAGCGCGACCCGGAAGGGCTGCGGGTGGACGAGGCCGCGACCCAGGCCCTCCGCCGGGAGCTGGCCGGGAGCGCCTGAGGCCGGTGGGCTCGCGGTTCCTGCGCCTCGAACGGCGCGATCGCGTGGCCATCCTGGCCATCGATCGGCCCGAGGCCGCCAACGCCATCGACCGGGCGGTGCTGGCCGAGCTGGAGGAGGCGTTCGGCGACCTCGAGTCGGAGCCACGACTGCGAGCGGTGGTGCTCACCGGAGCCGGTGACGTCTTCTCCGCCGGCGGCGACATCCGCGCCATGCGCGACATGACCCTGGACGAGGGCCGGCGCTTCGTCGAGCACGGCCACCGCGTGCTCGACGCCATCGCCGCCAGCCACCTGGTCTCGGTGGCGGCGATCGACGGCGCCGCCCTCGGCGGCGGGGCCGAGCTGGCGCTCGCCTGCGACCTCCGCGTCGCCTCGGAGCGAGCGGTGCTGGGCTTCCCGGAGGTGCGGCTCGGCCTCTACCCGGGCTGGGGCGGCACCCAGCGCGCGCTCCGCCTGATCGGCCCCTCGAGGACGAAGCTGCTGATGCTGACCGGCGAGCGGGTGGACGCCCACCAGGCCCTGGCGTTGGGATTGGTGGACCGGGTGGTGCCGACCGGGCGCCTGCTCCCCACCTGTCTCGAACTCGCGGAGCGGGTGGCCGCCAACAGCCCCTCCGCCGTCCGCCAGACCAAGATGGCCATCGCCGCCGGCGGCGAGCAGGCCCTGGCCACCGCCTTGCGGCTGGAGATCGAGGGCTGGATGGTCAACTTCGCCACGCCGGACCGGGTGGAGGGGCTGACCGCGTTCCTGGAGCGGCGCGAGCCGCGCTGGAGGGAACCATGAGCGACCACGCCCCACGGCCCCGGCTGGCCCGGGACCTGTACGTGACCCAGCTGCGCATCCGCCGCTTCGAGGAGACCGTGGCCCGACTGTTCGCCCAGGGCCGGCTGCCGGGCTTCGTCCATCTCTCGATCGGCCAGGAGGCGGTGGCGGCCGGCGCCTGCGCGGCCCTGCGCGATGACGACGTGATCACCAGCACCCACCGTGGGCACGGCCACTGCATCGCCAAGGGCGGCCACCTCGGCCGCATGATGGCCGAGCTCTTCGGGGGCCGGGACGGCTACTGCGCCGGCTTGGGCGGTTCCATGCACATCGCCGACCTGGAGCGGGGCATCCTGGGTGCCAACGGCATCGTCGGAGCCGGCATCCCGATCGCAACCGGGGCGGCCTACGCCTTCCAGGCGCAGGGGACGGGACGTGTGGCCCTGGCCTTCTTCGGCGATGGGGCGGTCAACGAGGGGGCCTTCCACGAGGGGCTGAACCTGGCCGCGCTCTGGCACCTGCCGGTCGTCTACGTGTGCGAGGACAACGGCTACGCCGAGCTCACCGCCACCGACCTCCACACCGCCGGCCCGGGGGTCGCCGCCCGGGCGGCGGCCTACGGGATGCACGCCGAGGAGGTCGACGGCACCGACGCCCTGGCCGTCCACGACGCGGTGGCGCGGGCCGTCGAGTGCTGTCGGGCCAAGGAGGGGCCGGCCCTGGTGGTGGCGCACGCCCCTCGCTGGCACGGCCACTTCGAGGGCGACCCTCAGCGCTATCGTCCCATGGGGGAGCTGGAGGAGGCCCGACGCCGGGATCCGGTGGGGCGGCTCGGTCATCGGCTGCTCGCCGAGGGATGGGCCGACGAGAGCTGGCTGACCTCGGTCACGGCCGAGGTCGAGGCGGAGATCGCGGCCGCGGTGGCGTTCGCCGAGCGCAGCCTCCCGCTGGAGCTGGAGGCGATGCTCCACCTGGCCGGCGCGGAGGCGTCGTGGTGACCGAGCTGCGCTACTGGCAGGCCGTCAACCGGGCGCTGGCCGAGGAGATGGAGCGCGACCCCCGGGTGGTGCTGGTGGGCGAGGACGTGGGCACCCCGGGCGGGGCCTTCGGGGCCACCCGGGGGCTGCGCGAGCGCTTCGGCCCCGACCGGGTGCGCGACACCCCCATCAGCGAGCTGGGGATCGTCGGCCTGGGCGTGGGTGCCGCTCTGGCCGGCCTGCGGCCGGTGGTCGAGGTGATGTTCAACGACTTCCTGACCCTGGCCCTCGATCAGCTCGCCAACCAGGCGGCCAAGCTCAGGTTCATGACCGGGGGGAGGGCCCGGGTCCCCCTGGTGGTCCGTACCCTGGTCGGCGCCGGCAAGGGCACCGGCCCCCAGCACGGGCAGAGCCTGGAGGCGTGGCTCGGCCACGTCCCGGGCCTGCTGGTGGCCATGCCGGCCACGCCGGCCGACGCCTACCACCTGCTCCGGGCCGCCATCCGCTGCGACGACCCGGTCGTCGTCCTGGAGAGCCTGCGGCAGTGGAACCTCCGCGGCCAGATCGCCGATGAGGAGCCGCTCGAGGTGGGCCGGGCCGCGGTGCGCCGGCCGGGAGCCGATCTCACCCTGGTGTCGGTGGGGGGCGCGCTGCCCCGCGCCGAGCGGGCCTGCGAGCTGGCGGCGGGGGAGGGGATCGACGTCGAGCTCATCGACCTGCGTTGGCTGTGGCCGCTGGATTGGGCCTGCGTGGAGTCCTCGCTGCGCAAGACCGGCCGCCTGGTGGTGGTCCACGACGCGGTCGGCTTCCTGGGGCCGGGGGCGGAGCTGGCGGCTCGCGCCGCCGAGCGCGTCGCGCTGGCGGCGCCGGTGGTGCGCGTGGCCCCGCCCCGGACCCCGGTGCCGTTCGCGCCCTCGCTCGAGGAGCGGTACTTCCCCGGCGCGGAGCGCATCGTCGCCGCCTGCCGGAAGGTGATGGGGAGGAGCGATGGCTGAGAGGCGGCTGGTGCCGGTGACCGTACCCCGCTGGGGCCTGACCATGGAGGACGGCGTCGTCCAGGAGTGGATGGTCGGCGAGGGGGAGGAGGTCCGGGAGCGGGAGGTGCTGGTCACGATCGAGACCGACAAGGCCGTGGGCGAGGTGGAGTCCCCGGCCTCCGGGCGGGTGGCCCGCATCCTCGCCCTCGAGGGGACCGCCGTCCGGCCCGGCGAGCTGCTGGCCGAGATCGAGGCCACGGAGTGAGGAGGTAAGCCACATGGAGCTGACGGAGCGGCAACGCCGGCTGCGAGAGCGCTTCATCGAGGCGCGCGGGTACTGGAACCCGTTCTGGGACGGGCTGCTCCAGCTGGCACCCGACTTCTTCGAGGCCTACCTGGCCTTCTCCTCCGTCCCCTGGCGGGGCGGCGTGCTCGAGCCCAAGGTCAAGGAGCTGATCTACGTCGCCATCGACGCCTCCACCACCCACCTCTACGAGCCCGGCCTGCGCCAGCACATCCGCAACGCCCTCGGCTACGGCGCCACCAAGGAGGAGGTGATGGAGGTGCTGGAGTTGACCAGCGTGCTCGGCATCCACACCTGCACCATGGGCGTGCCCGTCCTCCTGGAGGAGCTGGCGGCTGCGGGCCGGGAGGTCGGCCCAGCCGGGCTGACCCCGCGCCAGCAGCGGCTGAAGGACGAGTTCCAGGCCGCCCGCGGCTACTGGAACACGTTCTGGGACGGGCTGCTCCAGCTGGCACCCGACTTCTTCGAGGCCTACCTGGCCTTCTCCTCCGTCCCCTGGCGGGGCGGCGTGCTCGAGCCCAAGGTCAAGGAGCTGATCTACGTCGCCATCGACGCCTCCACCACCCACCTCTACGAGCCCGGCCTGCGCCAGCACATCCGCAACGCCCTCGGCTACGGCGCCACCAAGGAGGAGGTGATGGAGGTGCTGGAGCTGACCAGCGTGCTCGGCATCCACACCTGCACCATGGGCGTGCCCGTCCTCCTGGAGGAGCTGGCGGCCCGCTCGGTGACGACGGGATGAGCGCGAAGGGGACCCCGCCGCCCGGCCGGGCGCCCGCACTGGAGGGGCGCATCGCCGTGGTCACCGGAGCTGCCCGTGGCATCGGCCGGGCCACCGCCGTCGCCCTGGCCGGGGAGGGTGCCGAGGTGGTCGGGATGGACGTCCTCGACCTCCGGGAGACGGTGGACGAGGTGCGGGCCGCCGGGGGCCGCGCCCGGGCCGTGCCGGTGGACGTGAGCGATCGCGAAGCCGTGCAGCGGGCCTTCGCCGCCGCGGTCCCCGGGGGTCGGCTCGACATCCTGGTGACCGCCGCAGGCGTCTACGGGAGCACCACGGGCATCGACGGCCTCGACCAGGCCGAGCTGGAGGCCGTGCTGGCGGTCAACCTCAAGGGCACCCTGTGGTGTGTGCAGGCGGCGCTCCCGATGATGCGAGGACACGGGGGCGCGATCGTCTGCATCGGCTCGGTGGCCGGCAGGGCCGGGGGAGTGCTGGCCGGGCCGCATTACGTCGCCAGCAAAGGTGCGGTGCACGCGCTCGTGAAGTGGGTCGCGAAGACCCAGGCCGCCCACGGGGTGCGCGCCAACGCCGTGGCCCCGGGCGCGGTGGAGACGGAGATGATCCGGGGCAAGGGCTACACCCCCGACTACTGCCCGATGGGTCGGCTGGGCCGGCCCGAGGACGTCGCCCAGGCGGCGCTCTTCCTCGCCTCTCCCGCCTCCGACTACGTGACCGGGACGGTGCTGGACGTGAACGGCGGGTACTTCATGGGTTCCTAGGGGGCATTGGGATGCAACAGGTGCTGCAGGACGAGGTGGCCATCGTCACCGGCGCCGGCTCGGGGATCGGCCGGGCGACGGCGCTGCTGCTGTCGCGGGCCGGGGCTCGGGTGGCCTGCTTCGATCAGGACGAGGGCGCGGCCCACGGCACCAGCTCGGAGATCCAGGCCGGGGGCGGCCGGGCGACGGCGATCGTCGGCGACGTGGCTGAGGAGGCCCGGGTGGGAGCCGCGGTCGAGCGGGCGGAGCGGGAGCTGGGGCCGCTGCGCATCCTCGTCAACGCGGCCGGGATCGTGGTCCGCAAGAACCTGCTCGAGACCAGTCCCGAGGAGTGGCGGCGCGTCCTCGACGTCAACCTGACCGGCTACTTCCTTTTCCTGCGGGCGGCGGTGCCGCGCATGGAGGCCGCCGGCGGGGGGCGGATCGTGCAGGTCGCCTCGATCGCTGGCCACACCGGGTACGGCTACGTCGCCTACACGGCGACCAAGGGCGGGGTGCTGGCCATCACCCGTCAGTTGGCCTCGGAGCTGGCGCCGAAGCGCATCCGCATCAACTCGATCAGCCCCGGGGTCATCGAGACCGGGCTCAACCGCGACACCTTGGCCGACCAGGCGATCAGGGAGGCCACGGTGGCCAACACCCCCTGGGGGCGCCTGGGCCGGCCGGAGGACATCGCGCAGGCGGCGCTGTTCCTGGTCAGCCCGGCCTCCGACTTCGTCACCGGGACGGACCTGGTGGTGGACGGCGGGATGATCAGCTGCATCCAGTGGGGGGCCGCCCGGCGCTCCCTTCACAGCTTCCACGCCACCCAGGGCTAGGCGATGTTCAATTTCTCCGCCATCCTCGAACGCAACCGGGAGCGGTGGCCGGACCGCGAGGTCATCGCCTACGGCGATCGACGCATCGACAATCGGACGTTGTTCGAGCGCGTCAACGCGCTGGCCCGAGGGATGAGAGAGCTGGGCATCGGGCGGGGAGCGGTGGTGGCGCTCCTCCTCTACAACTGCCCGGAGTTCCTGGAGGTGACCTTCGCGGTCAACAAGCTGGGCGCGGTCTGGTTGCCCCTGAACTACCGGCTGGCGGCGGCGGAGTGGCGGTACATCCTGGGCCACGCGGGGGCGGAGGCGATCGTGACCGAGCCCGAGTTCGCGCCCTCGATCGACGCCATCGCCGAAGAGCTCCCCGCACTCCGGCACCGCGTGCTGGTCGGGGCCGGCGCCGACCGGCCGTGGATCGCCTTCGAAACCCTGGTCGAGCCGTACCGTGGGGAGCGGGTGGCCGACGCCGAGGTCGAAGAGCACGACCTCCAACGGCTCATGTACACCTCCGGGACCACCGCCCGCCCCAAGGGCGTGATGATCACCTACGGGAACCTGCTCTGGAAGAACGTCGGCCACATCCTCGAGTTCGGGATCACCTCGAGCGACCGCACCCTGGTCGCCGGCCCGCTCTACCACGTGGGGGGCATGGACCTCCCGGCCAGCGCCGTCCTCTACGCCGGCGGCAGCCTCGTCCTCCTGCGCAAGTTCGAGGCCCGCGAGGCCCTGGCCGCCATCCAGGCGGAAGGCATCACCAACCTCTGGCTGGCCCCGGCCATGGTCAACATGGTCCTACAGCTCCCCGACCTGGAGGCGTACGACACACGCTCCGTGCGCTTCATCATCAACGGCGGGGAAAAGATGCCGGTCCCACTCATCCAGCGGGTCCTCCGCGCCTTCCCCAACGCATGGTTCTCCGACGCCTACGGCCTCACCGAGACGGTGTCCGGGGACACCTTCATGGACCGTGAGCACGTGATCTCCAAGATCGGGTCGGTCGGCAAGCCGGTCGTCCATCTCGCGGTTCGGGTCGTCGACGAGGAGGGGCAGGAGGTCCTGCCCAACCAGCTGGGCGAGGTGGTGCTTCGAGGCCCCAAAGTGTTCAAGGGCTACTGGCGAGACCCGGAGGCGACGGCAGCCGCCATCCGGGACGGCTGGTTTCACACCGGGGACATCGGGCGGATCGACGAAGACGGCTACCTCTACATCGAGGATCGCAAGAAGGATCTCATCATCTCCGGCGGGGAGAACATCGCCTCCTCCGAGGTGGAGCGCGCCCTGTACGAGCATCCGGCGGTCGTGGAGGCCGCGGTCATCGGCATCCCCGATCCACGCTGGGGCGAGGTCCCCAAGGCCTTCGTCGTCCTCAGGTCGGGGGCCGAGATCACCACCCAAGATCTCATCGAGCATTGCCGCCAGCGCCTGGCCAGGTTCAAGGTCCCGAAGCAGGTGGAGTTCATCGATGCGCTGCCGCGCAACCCCTCCGGCAAGGTGCTCAAACGCGAGCTTCGCGAGCGCACGAGTGCGGTGGGCACCGGATGACCTCCGGGGCGCCCGGGGCGGACCTGCGCCGGAAGGTCGCCTGGGTCACCGGTGCCGGGCGGGGGATCGGTCGGGCCATCGCCCAGGGCCTGGCCGCGGCTGAGGCTCGGCTGGTGCTGACCTCGCGCACCGCGGCGGAGCTGCAGGAGGTCCGAGAGGCCCTTCCAGGGGCCGAGGTCGTGATCGAGCCGGGCTCGGTCGCCTCCGCGGCCGACGTGCGGAGGATCGTCGACCGGACGCTGCGGCGCTTCGGCCGACTCGACGTCTTGGTGCACTGCGCCGGCATCAGCCCCATCTTCAAGCCCTCCGAGTCCGTCGAGGACGAGGAATGGCTGGAGATCATCGACACCAACCTCACCGGGACCTTCTACTGCTGTCGCGAGGCCGGCCGAGCCATGCTCCGGCAGGGGAAGGGGAGCATCGTCGCCGTCTCCTCCGTCCATGGGTCGGTGGGGCTGGAGCGGCTCGCCGGCTACGCCGCCTCGAAGGGCGGGGTGGAGATGCTGACCCGCACGCTGGCCGTCGAATGGGCGCGTCGCGGGGTGCGGGTGAACGCGCTCGCCCCAGGGTACATCCGCACCGCGCTGAGCGAGCCCCTGCTCGGCAGCCGTTGGGAGGAGCGGATCCGGGCGGCGGTCCCCATGGGCCGGTTCGGGATGTGCGAGGAGCTCGTCGGCGCGGCGCTGTTCCTGGCCAGCGACGCCTCCGCCTACGTCACCGGCACCACCCTTTTCGTGGACGGCGGCTGGACCGCGCAATGACGCGTTCCCTGGGCCCGACCCGGGTGATGACGGCCGTCCGCCACCCGGCCGAGCGCGCCGGGCGGCCCCCGGCGTTTTGCGCCCAGAGCCGAGCCCGCGAGGGATGGGGAGGCTGCCGCCACGGTGGCGCCGGCGCCGGCGCGGTGAGGCCACCGTGAGCAGCGCCAGGACCGCGCTCGGCGCGAACGCCCCTACACCCATCCCGACCGTGGCCAGCCGTCCGTGCAGGGCCAGGTGTCGCCACGAGCCATAGGGCCACCAGGAACCCCGCTGGCCGGCTCCGCCTCGCCGTCGAGATCGCCTCGCGCATCGAGCCGCCGAGGCCAGCGAACTCGCTGCGCGTCATCGTCCCCTTCGGTGTGTTCCCAGTGGCGACACCCTCCCAACCAGCGCCTCATTTTCTCAGCGCGCGTCAACACGCGGCAGCGAGCTCACCGTCACGCGGAGGCGCTTCACCCCGAGCCTCGTCGGGGTGCCCGAGTTGATCGAGGTGGCGAACCACGTGCTCCCGCTCCCGGCCCGCGATCGCTACGCGACGGACGGCCGCACCCGACCTGGAGACGGACTTCACCGAGCGCCACTTCGTTGCCCGGCCGCTCCTTGATAGCCCTGCTCTCACCGGCGCACCTTACTCATGGATCCAGGTCTGAAGTTGGATCCAGGTCTGAAGTTCGTGAGGGTCATCGGGCCGGGGAACCAGGAGGGTGGGACGCCCGACCGTGGTCGGCGGTGGAGCCTGGATGGTGGACAGGGACAGCGCATCGGTTGGGCGGGGTGACATGACCGCCGACCGACGGAGGCGCGCCATGGCCGGCGATGTCACCCGAGCCCCGGTTCGCCACTCGGGGCACGGAGGCCCGTCGCCCCAGCACCGACCCCGCCGTGCCGATGCCCACCTCGGCCTGGCCCCGGCCCGCCGCCGTTGACGCGGGATGCCTTGGGCCGGGGCGGGCTACGAGGCGAGGGTTCCCGCCGCGGACAGCGACCTCGCCAGCTGCCTCGCGGCACGGACGGCGTGGGCCACGCTCGAGAGGGTGGGGTTGCCGGCGGTCGGGGTGGGGATCACGCCGTTGCCGCCCACGAACAGGTTGTCCAGGCCCCAGACCCGGCAGTGGGGGTCGCAGACGCTGGTGCCGTCGTCCGCCTCGCCCATCCGGACCGAGCCCTGGTAGTGGAGCGAGCTGCCCGCGGGCATCAGGCGGGGCTCGTGGCCGGGGGCGAATCCGCCCAGGGCGGCCGCGGCGCGCGCCTGCAGGCGCTTCGCCCTGTCGATCGACTCCCGGTCGCGGTCGGTGAAACCGTAGTGGATCTCGATCTTGGGCATCCCGTAGACGTCGACCTCGGACTCGGAGAACGTGACCCGGTCCTGGTAGCGGATGTCCTTGGGGATGAAGTAGCCGACCCCGACGATCCCCGTCTCCGCGCGATCAGGGGCCGCCGGCCCGATCGCGATCGGCGACATATCCAGGTGCATGACCTGGCCGTGGACGGGGTGTTGCTCGGAGTAGGGAATCCAGAAGACGCCGACGATCGGGTCGTACCCCTCGCCGGGCGCTTCGACCTGGTGGCGAGGGCCGTCCTCGCCGTCCCCCTGCTCGATCAACCGCGGGTCGAGATGCGCGGCGCCCATCAACTGGATGTGATCGTTCAGGAAATGGCCCAGGGCGCGGGGTCGAATACCGGATGCCCACAGCAGCTGGGGGGTGCGCAGCCCATCGCAGGCGACGACCACCGCGCGCGCGCTCACCGTCCGTTCGACTCGGGAGGGAAGGTGCCGGAGCCGGGCCGCGACCACCCGGCTGCCTTCGACGACCAGACGGGTGCAGAGCGTCTCCGGGCAGAGGCGGAACGTGGCCGGGGGATCGGTTGCCAGCGGGCCCAGCACGACGTCGGTCCCCGACCAGTAGCGCCGGCCGTCGCCATCGAGCCGGCAGGCCATGGGCATGGGCTGCACCTGTCTCTCCGGCGGGAGCTCGCGGTCGAACTCAGCCTTGAGCGCCCGCAGGACCGCCTCGCCCCGGGGGGTGCGCGGGAAGGCGTCCTGGGTGACGGCGAGGAGCCGCTTCGCCGTCTCGAGCGCGTCCCGCCACTCGGCACCGGGGACGAAGGGCACGAGCTCGTGGCCGGCCGGGTACGGACAGGCACAGGTCCAGTGGGCGCCCATCCCACCCACGTTGCTCGACATGGCGGCGGCCCCGAGGGTGCCGGCGTCACCGCGGGCCGCGCGCTCGGGGTCCACGTAGAAGGTTCCCGGTCGCGCGAAGGTGCCGTCGGGCGGCCGGCCCGCCAGCGCCGCCGCCGCCCGGAGCGCCTCCTCGGTGAAGTGGGGGCCCTGCGAACGAACCTGGGCGATCAGCCGCTCGTGCGCGTCCACGATGTTCTTGACGTGCATGCCCGGCGGATCGGTCAGCCTGGGACCGACCTCGACCATCAGCAGCCGAGCGGTGGGCCGCAGCTCGTGGATGGTGCGTGCGAAGGCAGAGCCCACGGGGCCGCTTCCGATGATCAGGACATCCGTGGAAGCTTCAGATGCCATGGCTCACTTCCTCGGGGCCCTGCGTACGCGCTCGGCGCGATCCACCCGCTCGCAGAGCCGCGGCACGAGCGCCCGAGCGTTGGCGCCGTCGACCCTGGGCCGCGCCAGCCCAAAGATCCCGAGCGCAGGTTGGGGATCGCTGCCATGCTCGGGCACGTGCACGTATGGCCAGTCGGTGCCGAACACGATATGTTCGATTGGCGCGATCCCCAATGCCGCAATCAGGTTGCCGTAGGAATCTGCCTGGGCGGTGTCGTAGTACTGCCGTGCGAAGTACTCACGCATCCCCGCGCTCATCCTCGCTGTCCGGTCAGGCATCACTGCCGCCTGGTTGTGAATCCTGTTGGCGATGAAAGGCACCGTCCCGCCGAGATGGGCCCACTGCAACCGTACGCTCGGGCAGCGGTCGAGTGTGCCGCTCAGAGCGAGGTTCACGAGCGCCCGGGTGGTGTCGAAGGGAAACTCGTACCAGCGGCCAGGATGGCCCGCCAGAGGCCAGGTGGGAGGAAAGTCCGGGTGCACGAAGCAGTAGGCACCTCGGCGTTCCAGCTCCTCGAAGAAGGGGTCGAGACGGGGATCACCGAGGTAGATGCCCTGGTAGTTCGAGAGCAGCAGTACGCCGTTCAGTCCCAGCGTGTCGAGCGCATGCTCCAGCTCGGTGAGGGCCGCATCGACATTCGGCAGTGGCATGCAGGCCAGGGCGCCGAATCGGCTCGGGTGGGTGCGCACCAGCTCCGCGTAGCCCTCATTGATGAGCCGCGACAGCTCGGGCGCCGGGCGCTCGCCCACCAGAGGGCCACCTGACGAGAGGACAGCGGCATCGATTCCCCAGACGTCCATGTACGCCAGCAACTCCGCTTCGGGTGGTGGCGGCTTCACGTTGGGCGGGAGCTGGTTACGGTAGTTGGCCGGGAAGACGTGGCAGTGGAGATCGATGCGGGTCATGGGCTCTGCGGATGGGGCAGCCTCTTTCGCCAGGACTGCACCCCAGTCGAACCTGGAGCTGCGCCGTTCATGGCCATCGCGCTAGCCTGCGAGCAGGAGGGTCTTGGTGTCCTGACCGCGAAGTGGCCCCGGCAGATATGAGATCCGGAGCTGTTGTGCCGCCTCGATCGTGTGCACGCCCGAGCTCAGCCCGCCCGGCCACTCCACCACCAGCGTCGCGATCTCGCCGAATTCCCAGCGCCCGTCCGTGTCGTGGTCGAGCTCGGCCTGCGTGTAGGCGACACCGCGCAGCACGAAACGAATCGTGTCGCGGGGGACGGGTTGGCCATCGACCGTCACCTCGAAGCCCTCGATCAGCGAAAGCGCGACCCCGCGGTAGTACGTGATCCGGATGTCAAACGCGAACCCCTGGTCCGTCGAGCGCAGCGAGTCCTCGACGATCATGTATCGATCGAACACCTCATCTCTCCTCCGTTGCCTCGCCGAGCAAACGCCTGAACAGCTGCTGCTGCCGACGCACTTGCTCAACCTCGTTCACCTCGAAGGCGTCCTGTATGTGCCGCTGACCCTCGTACTCGCTGGAGAGGTAGCCGCGAAAGCCGCCCTCCAGGAGGATCGGTACGACCCGCTCGTACGGGATGCTGTACTCGACGCACTCGTCCGTCATCTCGTAGAACTTCGCGTGGACATGGTGGATGTAGGGCATGAAATCGCGGAGCCGCGCCGGGTCCGACCAGAGCATCCGAGCTGCGAAGTCCGCTGCTCGCAGATCCTGCGCGTTGCCACCCCGGCCCTCCACCTCGGCCCGGAGCCAGCGAAGGTCCGGCGGCGCTCCGGACCCGCCCGCGGCTGCGTCATAGGATTCGACGACGAAGCGCACCATCTGCTCGCTGGCACCATCACGGACGAGCCGTTCGGCGATCACGCGTGGAAACCGTTCAACGAAGATACCCATGTCCAGCGTGAAGCCGACCCACTCCGGGCCATACTTCCTGTACGTGGCGTAGTGGCGTTGGATCCACTCATCGTCGAAGTGGCGTGGCGCGTGGATCTCAAGCGCGAGCTTCACCCTGCGCTCGGCGGCATAGGGTATGCAGTCCTCGATCACCTCGGGTGGGGTGATCACGATCACCCGGATCACTTCGCATCCGAGCCTGGCCGCGTGGTCGATGTCGCGCCGGACCGATGCCACCATCTCCTCATGGGTGAGAGAGCGATCCTTCCAGCGTCTTATGTCTAGGAACATGTCGTGCGCGGTCGGCCTGGTGCCATAGCGCTCCATCCATCCCTGCCACTGTCCGTAGAAGGACTCAGGCAGATCGGGGAAACCCGGCATCATCTGCTCAGCCAGAGTCTCGATCCCGTAGGCACCCATCCCCGCACAGGCGGCGATGCAGTCCTCGAGCGACATCTCGCGGAGGTAGTAGGCCTGCTGAAAGCTGTAGAGGGTGACACCCCGTGCCGCCTTCACCGTCATGACTCTCCTCCTCCAAGTTGGCACCCGGCCGACGACTGGTCATCCGGCACGGGCCAGGTGGGGCATGGCAGGTCCACCCACACGGGTCGCTCACACCTGCTCTGGATGGAAACGAATGCTCGCTCCTGGGCGGAGCGCCCCAGGGCAAGCAGCACCTCGAGCACATGGCGCGCCAGCACGGCGCTGGTGCGCGCCTGCCGTCCGTCGAACGAGGCCACCAGATCGGCGATCCCCTCTCCCCGCTGGGCGCCGACCGGAACCACCGGCGGGACGGTCTGCCACTCCGCGTCGCGGCTCGTCCCCTTGATCCGCACGTCGCCGTCGAACCAGTTGGGATGTGGCAGGGACAACGTGCCCTCGGTGCCGTAGAGCTCGATGTGTGGCGCCTCGGTCGCCCAGACATCGCTGCTGAACACGACGGTGGCGACGACGCCCGAGGCGAACCGAAGCAGGCCGGTCGCGTGGGTCGGGATCTCGACGTCCACGACGTCGACGAGCCGATTCGGCGCCGTGACGAGCCGCTGCGGCGGTCCCATGCGGGACATTCCACTCACCTCCGCGACCGGGCCCAGCAGGTTGACCAGGGCGGTCACGTAGTAAGGGCCACGGTCGAGTGAAGGCCCGCCGCCGGGCTTGAAGAGGAAGGTGGGCTCGGGATGCCAGGTTTCGACCCGGTTGTGCGCGGCGAAGGCGGTCGCGCCGACGATCTCGCCCAACAGGCCACTGTCGACGATCGCCCGTGAGGTCGCGCCCCAGCTGCCGAGGAAGGTGTCGGGCGCCGCCCCGAGCGCCAGGCCCTTCGCCTCCGCCAGGGCCAACAGCCGGTTCGCGTCGCCGAGATCCGTCGTGATCGGCTTTTCGCTGTAGACGTGCTTGCCGGCCTCGAGCGCCGCCCACGAAACCTCCATATGAGTGGTAGGCGGCGTGAGGTTGAGGACGATCTCGACCTCCTCGTCATCCAGCAGGTCGTCCGGCCCGCCCCAGCGAGGGATCCCGTACTGCTGATGGCCGAGCAGCGCCCGCTCGGAGATGATGTCGGCGCAGTGGACGACCTCGAGGTGTTCGAATCGGGCGAGGCCTCGCATGTAGGCCGGGAAGATCTTGCCGCAGCCCATGATCCCGATCCGATGCACTCCGGTCTTCATCCGCGGGTCTGATCCACGGGATCGTCGGTGGCGGCGCGTTGGAGGCGTGCCGGGCCTCGCAACCTCACTGGACCGCGATCGCTCGGGCCCATCCCGGCGCACCCGAGCCACCGAACGGGCTGGCCTCGGCTCACGGCTGGCCCGTGTCCCACGCCCTGTCCAGGGCGCTGAGGGCCTGGTCGATCGAGACCTGGCCCGTCAGGAGCCCCTGACTCTCGGTGCCCAGGTCGGTGTAGACAGCGGCGTTCGGGAAGCTGAGGGCTGCGTAGGGCGTGGTGTGATGCGCCTTGATCGCGGGGGCGAGCCCGCTCAGGAGCGGGGTGAGCGTGCCCTGCTTGTACTCGCTGATGGTGGGGACACCCATGTAGTGGGCGAGGATCTTCGACTTGGTGGGTCGTGCCACGAAAGCGACGAACTGTTTCGCTTCCTTGAGGTGCGGTGAGGCGGCGTTCACCCCGATGGCCTGCCCGAAGGCGACGGGCACGCTGGTCGAGGCGGCGGAATCCCCGGGGAAGGGGAACATGCCCATGCGGACCGTCGGATTGCCCGCGGAGATGGAAGCGGACGCGTCACCCGGCAGCAAGGACATGAGCGCCTGCCCGGATGCGAGCATGCTGATCGCCTGCGGAATCTGGAGCCCGGCCACTCCGGCCGGGAAGCAGCCGTTCGACTTCAGGTCGACGAGTCGTTGCAGCGTCTGGCGCCAGAGTGGTGAAGTGGCAAAACTGACCTTGTGCGCCGAGCGGTCCGTGTTCCAGGTTGGGTCCTGGTTGTAGACGTAGTTCGAGGCGAGCGCAGCCACGAAGAGGTTGGGCGCTGCTCCCGAGAGACCGATCGCGACCTTGCCCTTGCTCGCGAGGGTGTGGCAGACGTTCAGCAACTGCGAGAACGTTGTGGGCACGGTGAGACCGGTGCCCTCGAACACCGCCTGGTTGTAGAGCGCTCCGATCGGGAAGGCCGCCACCGGCAGCCCATACAACCTCTTCCCGTCCCACAGGAGGGTATCCCTGGTCACGGAGGCGGCGAACGGCTCGCTCGAGAGGTCGGCCAGCTTCCCTGCCTTCTCCAGCAGTCCCAGACCATTGGTGTTGCCGCTGCCCGGCGAGCCATAGAGAACGTCGGGACCGTTGCCGGCCTGGAACTCGGTCTGGATGACCTGTCCGTAGGTGGCGATGGGAAGGAACTCGACCTTCACGTGGATGTTCGGATATGCTTTCTCGAAATCGGTGATCAGGGCGCCGATCGGCTTGTCGTATCCGGCCTGCCAGGTGAGCCGGAGAGTGACAGCCTGACTCTGACCCTGACCGACGCCCCCACAGGCCGCGAGCACGTACAGTGCCGCGGCCAGGGCGGCCCAGGGGGACCGCCACCGTGGGGCAGACGGCAGACCCGCTACTCGGCCGCGAGGTACCGGCGCATCATCCGCTGGTGCGCCTCGACCATGGTGAAGCCATCTGGATCGTCCGTCCATGATGCTCCCTCCCATTCACTGGACATGGTTCCCGTGTAGCCCGATTCCTGGAACGTCCGCATCAATGCGCGGTAGGGAACTGAGGGCTCGTCCTCCGTCTCGTCGATGTCGAAGAACTTGGCATGGACATGGACCACACGTGGCATGATCTCCGCCCATCGCTCCGGCGCCTGATGACCCCAGAGCGTGAGCGCTCTCCAGGCAAAGGCCAGTGCCTCCGGACCGCCATGCATCGCCTCGACGTCGGCCATCAGCCGCCGGCGCGCGGTGAACGGATCGGCCTCCCCGCGGTGCACCGCCTCCCAGGTTCGGACGATCATGTCGATGATGTGCTCTGGCGTCCCCAGCGAGCGTTGGTGGGCCAGGGCACCGGCCGGAATAGCCCTGGTCGAGGCTCCGAAGTCCGGAATGAAGCCGAGGAACGGAGAGTCGATCTCTTCGTACAGCTCCCGCAGCGCGACGATGGTCGGGTGGTCGACCGAGTGGGGTGCGTGGATCTCCATGCCCAACCTCACTCCTGCCCGCTCGGCGATCGGGACGAGGAGCCGCAGTGCGCTCGGGCGGGCGCCGAACTGGATCCTCAGCACCGGGAAGCCGAGTTTCACCGCCGCTCCGATCTGCATGGAGAGGTACTCGACGACCTCTTGGTCGCTCATGTGCCGATCCCGCCGGCGGGCTATGTCGACGTTCGCCCCCAGGCAGGAGGGCCGCAGGCCGGCGGCGTCGACGAGCCGGCGAAAACGGAGCGCGAACTCGTCGGAGACGGCCGGAAACCCGCGGATGCTCTGGAACCCGACGATCTCCAGCGCCGGTCCGACTCCAGTGGACCCTACCTTCTCGACCAGCTCCTCGAACGTGTATTTGCCGGAGCGATACTCGGCGGTAAGGCTGTAGAGGGTGATGCCGAGCTGAGGTTGACCGCTCACTCGACGGCCGCCTTCTGAGGAACCGTCACCACCTGACGACGGCTGCTCTGGATGGTCAAGACCTCACCGGTCTCCTCATCGAAGAGGTAAGGGATGCGCAGACAGAGCCGGACCTCCACCTCGTGCTGGCCCGGCTCCACGCCCCGCACCCGCAAGCGGCCAGGGTCGAGCACGAACCAGAACTCGTCGTAGAGCCCCGCCAGCTCGTCGAGCCGGTAGTCGTGCTCGTTGACACAGAAGCGCATCCGCTCCGAGGCGACGGCTGCCCCGTCGACCCGCACCTCGATCGAGATCGAGGAGAGCGGAAGGGACCGGTACCAAGGCGAGCGCAGCCGTAGCTCCATCCCGTCCGCGGTCCGGCCAACCTCGCGGGAGACGAGGCTCACGTGCGCCATGGATCCCCAACCTCGGGGCTGCCTTCGGGCCTGCTCATTCGTCCTACCCCCGTCATCGCTGATTACCTAATTGCCATCCCCGTCTCGAGATCGAAGAAGTGAATCTTGTCGGGTCGGATCGCCGCCTCCTGAGGCCCTCCCGCCGAGACGGCGGCGTCGGCGTCGAATCGAGCGACCGCGACCATCGCCCCCTCCCTCACTTCGTCCCGGAGAGCCTCGACGGTGGCGACGTCGACATCACGGGCCACCTCGAGGAGGTCGTCGGTCACGACCGGCTCGGCCGCCACGCGAAGGTGCACCAGACGCTCAGAGCCCAGCGTCTCGACCATCACGACCTCGCCTCGAATCCGTGGATGACCCGCCCTGACCGCCGACGGCTCGATCATGTGCTCCGGGCGGACTCCGACCGCGATACGCCGTCCGACGTATTCAGAGAGATGGCCATTCACCGCGATCGAGGGCAGCGGGATGCACTGGGAACCGATGTCGACGGCGAGGCCGTCTCCGCCCTTCCGGATGGTGGCCTGGAAGAGGTTCATCGCCGGGGAGCCCAGGAAGGTGGCCGCGAAGAGGTTCGCCGGCCGGTTGTACAGCTCCTGGGGAGTGCCCAACTGCTGGAGCACGCCGTTCCGCAGGAGGGCGATCCGGTCGCCCATCGTCATCGCCTCGACCTGATCGTGGGTGACGTAGATCGTCGTCACGCCGAGCTGCTTTTGCAGGCGTGAGATCTCGACTCGCATCTGGACCCGGAGCTTGGCATCCAGGTTGGAGAGCGGCTCGTCCATGAGGAAGACCTGCGGCTGCCGAACGATCGCACGTCCCATCGCCACCCGCTGTCGCTGGCCGCCGGACAGGTTGCGCGGCCGCCGCTTCAGATGCTCCTCTAGACCGAGCAGCGCCGCGGTGCGCGTGACCCGCTCTCTGATCTCTCGCTTGGGAAGGCGGCGAGCTGCGAGTGGGAATGCGATGTTGTCGAACACGGACATGTGCGGATAGAGCGCGTAGTTCTGGAAGACCATGGCAACATCGCGCTGGCGGGGCTCCACCTTGTTGACGACCTGTCCGCCGATCCGCAGTTCCCCGCTCGTGATCTCTTCCAGGCCGGCGACCATCCGCAGGACTGTGGTCTTCCCGCAGCCCGACGGTCCCACGAACACCATCAGCTCGCCATCGGAGACCTCGAGATCGAGGCCGCTGACGGCGCGGGTCCCGTCAGGATAGATCTTGTCGACTCGCGCAAACGTGACCGACGCCATCTCTCTCTATCCTTTGATCCCGCCGCCGAAGCTCCGGATCAGCTGGCGCTGAGCGAGGAGGAAGAAGCCGAGAACGGGGAGAATCGAGATCGCGACTGCCGCGAAGATCAAGTTCCACTGTGCGCCGTACTCGCCGACGAACGAGTACACCGCGACCGGGAGCGTGATGTAGGCAGTCCCGCTGAGGAAGACGAGTGGAAGGAAGAAGTCGTTCCAGATTATCAGTCCGGTCAGGATGGCGACGGTTCCCGTGACCGGTCTGAGCAAAGGGAAAACGACGCGGAAGAAGATCCGGCCGTGGCCGGCCCCGTCGACCTGGGCGGCCTCCTCATAGTCCCGCGGGAGAGCGCGCACGAACCCTGTGTACAGGAAGACCGTCAGCGGCATCAGCAGACCGGTGTACAACAGGACCATACCAGCGTAGTTGCCCACCAGGCCCAGACGGCGGAAGGCCGCGTAGAGGGGCACGATGCCGAGCTGGTAGGGAAGGATGATCCCGAGCACGAACAGGAGGTACACCACATTACCGGGTCGCCCACCGCGACGAGCGACGACGTAGGCGGCACTCGAGCCGAGCGCGATCAGTGCCATCACGCTGCCGATGGTGATAATGAGGCTGCTCTCCAGCGCCTGGCCGAGCGACCCATTGCCACTCCCCTGCCAGGCCTGCGCATAGATGCCGAGATCGGGATGACCGGGGAGCTGGAAGGGCGAGGTGAATCCCTCCGACGACGGCTTCACTGAGGTCGTGGTCAGGATGTAGAAGGGAAGCCACCACAGCGCCGCCAGCGCTAGCAGAAGCATCTCCCGGAGGAACGTCCTCCAGCTGTAGCGGAAGAGGCCCACGTCAGCCTCCCCTCTCGCGCAGTCGAAGGACCGCCAGCTGCGCGAACGCCAGGATCGCGACGAGCAGCGACAGGACCAGGGCCAGTGCTGCACCATAGCCGAACCGGCCGTACACCCATGTCTGCTTGTACACCTGGGTGGCCAGCGTCTCGGTGGCGTTGACCGGGCCACCACCGGTGAGGGCGATGATCTGGTCGAAGATCCGGAGGCCCAGTAGCAGCGTGAACGTGAATGAGACCGTCAGGGCCGGCGCGAGCAGCGGCAACGTCACCCGACGGAAGTGATAGAAGGGAGTCGCCCCGTCGACCGCGCTCGCCTCCTCCAACTCGTCCGGTATGCTCTGAAGCCCTGCCAGGTAGAAGATCATGGCGAGACCTGCGAACTGCCAGACCAGCACCACCAGCACCGTCCAGAGTGCCCATGAAGGTGATCCGAGCCACGCCCGTTGCTGCGACCCCATCCCGGCCATCCGAAGGATGAAGTTAAGGGGTCCGTTGTAGTCGAAGATGAATTGCCAGATGTACGAGACCGCGAGCGGGCTGAGCACGGCAGGGGCGAAGAAGAGCGATCGGATCAGGTTACGCGTCTTGAGCGTCCGCCTCGTGCCCAGCGCCAGAAGCAGGCCGAGGACGTTGACAGCGACGACGAAGCACACGGTTAGCTCCAGCGTATTCGTGAGCGCCGTCCGCGCCGTATGGTCCTGCAGGATGTGACGGAAGTTCGCCAGCCCGATGAAGCTCGCCCGGGGGCTGGCTCCCGACCAGTCGGTGAAGGCGTACCAGGCTCCCGCGGCGATCGCGAGGTAGTGAATCGTGAGGAGCAGCAGGATCGCGGGCGCCGCCCATGCCCACGGGGCTGGCTTGCCGCCGGTCCGTCCGCGTCCGGTACGTGCCCCGAGGCGGCTCCATGGGGGTCGGCTGACGGCTTCGGTGGTGACGGTCATCGCCTCAGGAAGAGCTACCCCAGGCCGCGTCCATGTCGGAGAGCGTGCCGTCGATCGTCTTCTGCCCGGTCAGGAGGCCCTGGATGTCGGTGCCGAGCACGTCGTAGACCTTCCCGTTCGGCCAGAGCAGGTTTCCGAGCTGTCGAACCCGCTTCGCTCGGATCGTGGGCAGATAGCCACTCGCCCAGCTCAGGCCTGTCCGCTGGAAGTCGCTCTGGGAGAGACTTCCCTCCTCAAGCTGCTTGTAGTCGCTCCACGAGAACGCACCCTGGAGGGTCGCCATCCGCCGTGCCTCCTGCGGCCGGGCCAGGAAGTCTATGAACCTCACCGCCGCCGACCGGACCGGCGACGCCTTGTTGACGGCCAGCGAGTCGGACGGCGCCACCGGCACATATGACGTCTCCGGCGTGGGACCGGGGAATGGCATGGTGGCGATGGTCAGGTTCGGGTTCAGCTGCTTGGTCGCCGCGTACGCCGCCATGGGCAGGCCGTACATGGCCGCCTGACCACTTGCGAAGAGCTGCCGCGCTGCCTCGGTCTGCACGCCTTCCACCCCCTGTTCGAAGCAGCCTGCCTTGTTCATGTCGATCACGCGCTGCAGCGCGTTCTTCCACAGCTGCGAGCCGGAGAAGGTGACCTTGCCGGCGGCGCGCTCCGCGTCCCAGCTCGGATCGGGCCCGTAGACCCAGTTGGCGGCCAGCTCCATCGAGAGAATGCCCGTGTTCGGCGGTGCCGCTCCGGCGAGCACCCAGGCGGCCTTGCCCTTGGCCTTGATCTGCCCGCAGACTGAGAGGAGCTGGGAGAACGTGGCCGGCACCTGGACGTCCAGTTGCCTGAAGAGGTCGGGATTGTAGAAGACACCGATCACGGGCACGTCGAGGGGAAACATGTACCGGGCACTGCCGATCTTCTCGTAGGCATCGAACGTCGACGGCAGCTGGCTCGACCAGGGCTCGTGCGATAGGTCGTACAGGTAACCTGCCCTGGCCAGTGGGAGCAGCGAGTTCGGGTTGCCCGACCCCGATGATCCGTACATCAGGTCCGGCCCGTGGCCGCCGCGCAGCTGCGTCAGCAGGACCTGGGGATAGGTCGCAATTGGGACGTACGAGATCTGGACCTTGATGCTCGGATAGGCCTTCTCGAAGTCCTTGATGACGGCGTCCCAGGGGGCGGTGCCGCTGGCCTGGGTCTCGATGTGGATCGTGACCGGAGCTCCCGAGCTGGCCTGGGGGCTGCTCTGAGAGCCACAAGCCGAGAGCAAGACCAGCATCCCGACGAGCCCTACGCTTGTTCTGACTCTCCTGGTGATCACTCTATCCCTCCCGTCTCCATGTCCATTGCTCACCGACCACTCACGTCCTGGAGACAGCGCCGTCCGCTCGCGCTGCGGCCGGCAGGCTGACGGTCCGACCCTCGGCCGAGCTCCTGACGACCGCTTCCACCAGGACCAGCCCCCGGTGGCCGTCGGCGAAGCCGGCCACCGGCACCGGTGGGTCCGACTCCGGATGCTGGATCCGCACGTAGGCGCTGGCCAGGTTGCGCCGAAACGCGTCCCGCCACCCGAACGGGTGGCCCGCGGGCAAGATGTCATCCGCGGCCGTTTCAGGGCCCCTGCTCCAGGTCTGGCTCGGACCATGACGTCGGCCCAGCCAGAGGTGGTCGGGGTCCTCCTGCGACCAGGCCAGGGAGCCGTTCGATCCGTCGAGCTCGAACCAGAGTCGGTTCTTTCGACCAGCTGACACCTGGGAGATCGCAACCGTTCCCACCGCACCCCCCGTCAGGCGGAAGCTGGCCACGCCGCAGTCGTCCAGCTCGATCGTCGTCGGATGCGAGAAACCGTCAGGAGTCCGCTTTGTAACCGCGGTATGGAGATACGCGGACAGTTGCACGATCCTCTGTCCACTGACGTGCTCGACGAGGTCGAACCAGTGGCTGCCGATGTCCCCGAAGGCGCCTGATACGCCGCTCTCGCGAGGGTCCAGACGCCAGTTGTAGTCGCGGGGGTCGAGCAGCCAGTCCTGAGTGTAGGAGCCGTGCACGAAGAGCAGCTCGCCAAGCTCGCCCTGCTCGACCAGCCGCCGAGCTTGCCCCATCATCGGGTAGGCCCGGTAGTTGTAGTTGCAGACGGCAACCAGGCGCGGAGCACGCTCGGCCAGCGCCAGCAGGCGGGCAGTCTCCGCAGAAGAGGCCGCCAGGGGCTTCTCGGCGATCACGTGCTTGCCTGCCTCCAGGGCGGTGACGCACAGCTCGGCGTGCAGGGCGGTTCGGGTGCAAACGTGGACGACCTCGATGTCGGAGCGCAGGATGGAGTCGAGGTGCGGGGCCACCGCCAGCGGGATCCCGTGCTCGCGAGCGAAGCGTTCGGCCCGCCCCCGGTCCGAGCTGCCCACCGCGGCCACCGTCACCCCCGGGAGCGAAGCCAGCGCGAGTGCGTGCTCCCGGGCGATCCAGCCGGTCCCCAGGATGGCGGCCCGGATCACGCCATCCGCCTGGGCTGGGCCGAACGGGCGGTCAGGGTTGGGGGAGTGGGGCGATTCCGTGGCCAGCCGGGCCGATCCCCCCGGCACGGCCAACGCCTGATCGCGCTCGATATCGACCTCATCGTCACCAACCTCCCGAAGCGCGCTCGCCGGCCGCCGCCAGAGCCGCAGGTCCGTCCTCCGCTCGGGACCTCCGCCACCTCCCCGGTGATGAGGAGGATCCAAGTTTCCTTCCGTCTCCATCTCGAGCACATACGCCGGAAGTCCTATAGCTTTTACATGATCCATGCAGAAGTATCGAGCGTCAAGTACTAATGTTTCTGCCCGGCGCTGTAACTTTGGTTCATGATTGGGCAACATGCCCGGGGTCCTTTGCATGGAACCGTTCAGCCGGGGCCGGCCCCCGTGCCGCCGCGCGGGCGCCGGTGCCCTGGCCCACGTCGATCCCCGGGCAGGTCGGCCTTCGTGCGCCAGAGCACGCTCAGCCTCTGCGTTGGCGGCGTCCCATCGTGGCCGGCGCGATCGCCGCCTGCTCGGTGTGCTGGCTCGCCTCCCGACCCTCGTCGACCTCGTCTACGTCCAGGCCATCCTGCCCCGACGCATGCGCTACCCGGCCGGGAGGAGGTCGGGCACAGGCGAGCTTCGATGGCACCTCGCCATCGGACGAGGCGGCGCCGGCCGCCCGGAGCAGAGGGCCCGGGCGTACCTCGGACGAGTGGCCTGAGCAGACGGTGCAGCGGCCACGACAGCAGCACGACAGCAGTAGGACAGGAGGAAACCCATGCCGAGACCTGTCACTCTCTTCACCGGCCAGTGGGCCGATCTGCCCTTGGTGGCACTCGCGGAGAAAGCACAGGACTGGGGTTTCGATGGGCTCGAGCTGGCGTGTTGGGGTGATCACTTCGAGGTCGAGCGAGCGCTGGCCGAGCCCAACTACTGCCGCCGCAAGCGGGCACTGCTCGAGCGCCACGGGCTCGGCTGCTGGGCGCTCGGGGCGCACCTAGTGGGGCAGGCCGTGTGCGACCCCATCGACGCCCGGCATCGGGCGATCCTCCCCCCCGAGGTGTGGGGCGACGGGGACCCGGCGGGCGTCCGGGCACGGGCGGCGGAGAGGATGAAGGACACGGCGCGCGCGGCCGCCCGCTTCGGCGTCACCCAGGTCAACGGTTTCACCGGATCCCCGGTCTGGCACTGGCTCTACTCTTTCCCGCCCAACGACTTCGACGAGGTCGAGAAGGGCTACCAGCGCTTCGCCGAGGCCTGGGGGCCGATCCTGGACGTCTTCGACACCGAGGGCGTGCGCTTCGGCCTCGAGGTCCATCCGACCGAGATCGCCTACGACTTCGTCACCACCCGCAAGGCCCTGGACACGATCGGGCGGCGGCCGGCCTTCGGCATCAACCTCGACCCCAGTCACCTCGCACACCAGTTCCTGGATCCTGCGCAGTTTGCGCTCGAGTTCGCCGATCGCATCTACCACGTGCACGTCAAAGATGTGAAGAGAAGGCTGAACGGACGGCGGTCGATCCTGGCCTCGCACCTGGGCTTCGGCGAGGAGGAGCGTGGCTGGGACTTCGTCTCGCCGGGTCATGGTGACGTCGACTTCGAGTCGCTCTTCCGAGCGCTCAACCGCATCGGCTACACGGGTCCGCTCTCCATCGAGTGGGAGGATTCGGGCATGGACCGGGAGTACGGCGCCAGGGATGCCCTCGCCTTCGTCCGCCGAACCGACTTCCCGCCCTCGGCGGTCGCCTTCGACGCCGCCATGCAGCGAGCCTGACATGGCGCCGACAGCTCCGTTCGACACCATCCGCCTGGACGCGTTGCTGGATGAGGTGGGAGCAGACGTGGCGATCGCCACCTCGCCGCACAACGTGCGCTACCTGGTCGGGTCGTACAGCGATTTCCACGCGCACTTCGACGCGATCGGGATCGATCGCTACCTGCCCGCGCTGCTCTGGCGGCGGGCGTCTCCCGACGACGCCACACTGGTCGGCGCCCCGGCGGACGCCTGGAAGCACGAGGTCGAGCCGCCGTGGGTCCCGACCGTCCTCGACGCCTCCCAGTCGGCGGCCGAGACGGCTCGGCTGCTGGCGGACCGGCTGCGGACGCTTGGCCTCGCCCACGCCACGGTGGCGATCGAGCAGTCGTTCGCACCCTACCGATTCCTCCGCGAGCTGACGGCGGCGCTGCCCGGCCTCGCGATCGTGGAGGCGGCGCCCGTGTTCGAGGAGCTGCGGGCGATCAAGAGGCCGGATGAGCTCGAGCTGCTGCGCGAGGCGGCGGAGCGCATCGTCGACGCAATGGCGGACACCGCCGCCGCCGGCGCCGGGCTCAGCACACGGGAGATCGCGGATCGCCTGCGGCTCGAGGAGGAGTCACGCGGCCTGCGCTTCGAGTACTGCCTGATCGCCGCCGGCGACAGCTTCAACCGCGCGCCATCCCCACAGCCCTGGCGCCGGGGCGAGGTCCTCTCGCTCGACTCCGGCGGCAACCTGCGCGGCTACATCGGCGACCTCTGCCGGATGGCGGTCCGGGAGCCGCCACCGTCTCGGCTGGTCGAGCTGCTCGCCGAGGTGCGGGCGGTCCAGGACGCCGCCCGCCGTCCCGTCCGGCCGGGGATCCCGGGTGGGGAGGTCTATGCTGCCGCCGAGGCCGCCATGGGCGGGCTCCCGCACGGCGAGCACATGCAGTTCGTGGCGCACGGGATGGGACTGGTCCCGCACGAGGCTCCCCGCCTCAGCGCGACCGCGCCGATCCGATACCCGGCGACGCACCGCGACCGCCCGCTCCAACCCGGGATGGTCCTCTCGATCGAGACCGACCTCCGGCTGGCCGGCGTCGGCCTGGTCAAGCTCGAGGACACGGTGGTCGTCACCGCCTCCGGCTGCGAGGGCTACGGCGATGCCCATCGCGACTGGATCGTCGTGGACGGCTGATCCTTCGGCGATCCGCCTCGGCGCCGAGAAGCGCCGAGAAGCGCCGAGAGGCTGGCCGCCGGTCACCGGTACACGACCACCTCCCGGCGGCCGCTGGCGGCCGATCTCTCGATGGCGTCGCAGACCTCGGCCACCCGATAACCGTCCTCGAAGGTGGCGGCGTGGGGCGCGACCGTATTCCGGCCCGCGATCGCCCCCAGGAAGTGCTCGATCTCGTGGACGAAGGTGTGCTCCCAGCCGATGACGTGACCGGGTGGCCACCACCAGCTCATGAACGGGTCGTCGGGCTCGGTCACCAGGCGTTCGGTGAAGCCGCACTCCCCGCGCGACCGAAGGAGCACGTTCGGGCGCTCGAGGTCGAATCCGAGCGACCCTCTCGAGCCGTTGATCTCCCAGCGCAGGGAGTTCTTCCGTCCCGGTGCCAGACGCGTGGCCTCGAAGGTGGCGAGGGCGCCCCCGGCGAGACTCGCGACCGCGACGAAGGCGTCGTCGACCGCGCGATCCGGCTGGAAGGTCCTGACCAGCGCGGAGACCTCCTCGACCTCGCCGACCAGGTACCGGGCCAAGTCGATGACGTGCGCGCCCAGGTCGCCGAGCGCGCCCGACCCCGCCGTCTCCCGGTCGAACCGCCACAGCCGCTCCGTGGTCGCGCCCCATTCCTGGAGGTAGCTGGCGCGAAAGTGGTGGATCTCACCGATGTCGCCCGCCTCGAGGACCTGGCGGGCCAGCCGCACCGCGGGCACGAAGCGGTAGTTGAAGCCGCACAGGTGCTGGACGCCGGCACGCTCGGCGGCCCGCCACATGGACAGCGCCTCGTCGGCGTTCCTGGCCAGGGGCTTCTCGCACAGGACGTGCTTGCCCGCCTCGGCCGCGGCACACGTCGGCTCCGCGTGCAGGCCGTTCGGTCCGCAGTTGTCGAAGAGCTGGATCTCCGGGTCGGAGATCAGCTCCCTCCAGTCAGTCACGTAGCGCTCGTACCCGAAGCGGCTGGCGGCCGCCGCGACCGACCTCGTGTCCCGCCCGGCGATGGCCACCAACCGTGGCCGCAGGGGCAGGCCCGTGGCCACCTGCGGCAGCCGCCGGTAGGCGCTCGAATGCGCCCGGCCCATGAAGGCGTAGCCGAGGACGCCGACGCCGATGCTGGCGTCGCTCACGTCGTTCGCCAGAGGTCGTAGGCGCGGTGGTGGCGACCCGAGCCGGTGCCTCGACCCGGCTCCACCGCCCGGGTCCCGTGCGCCAGGGACCGGCCGGTGACGTCCGCCGCGCCGGCGGATGCCGTTGGGACGCCGGGCACGGTCAGCGGGCTCCGGCCACGGGGAGCGCCGACGGCGGCAGGAGCCGGTAGAGTTCGCCCAGGACGATGGCGGCGGCGCCGATCACGCCGGCACGATCGCCCAGTGCGGACGAGCTGATGATCAGGTCGCGGGTGGCCAGCGGCAGGGAGCGGCGGTACACGGTCTCCCGGATCGAGGCCAGCAGCAGGTCGCCGATCTTGGCCACCCCGCCGCCGATCACGATCCGCGACGGGTTGAAGAAGTTGACCAGGCTCGCGAGCACGCGCCCGATGGTCGCCCCGGCCTCCCGGACGAGCTCGGTCACCGCCGGATCGCCCTCGCCGAGGACGGCCCCCACGTCGGCCGCGGTCAGGCTCCCCTTCTCGCGGAGCCGGCGGGCGAGGCCCGGGCTCCGCCCCTCGCGCGCCATCTCCTCGGCCGCCCGTCCCAGCGCGAACCCGCCCGCGATCGCCTCCAGGCAGCCCAGGTTCCCGCATCGGCAGACGGTCGTGCTGTCGCCGACCGCGATGTGCCCGATGTCCCCCGCGCAGCCCGCCTCGCCCCGGTAGATGCGGCCCTGGCAGACGATCCCGCACCCGATGCCGGTTCCGATCTTGACGAAGAAGAAGTTCGGTTCGGCGCGGCCGTGGCCGGCCCACTGCTCCCCGAGCGCCATCACGTTGACGTCGTTGTCCACGAAGACCGGCCAGCCGAACCTGGCCTCGATGTGGTCGCGGATGGGAAAGAGGTGCCAGCCGGGCATGATCGGCGGGGAGACGGGACGGCCAGTCCTGAACTCCACCGGCCCGGGCACGCCGATCCCGATCCCCTTCACCTGCCGGCTGTCGACCTGCGCCTCCCCCAGGGCCTGGCGGACCCGTTGCTCGGTCGCAGCCAGCACCGCCTCGGGGCCCTCTCGAATGTCGATCTCCTGGGCCAGGTGGACCAGGGGCTCGGCGTTGAGGTTGGTGACGGCCACGTCGAGGCTGGTCGCCCCCAGGTCGACCCCGACCAGGTAGCCGGCATCCTTGGCGAACCGCACGAGGACCGGCGGCCGGCCGCCGTTCGACTCCCCGACGCCCACCTCCTCGATCACGTTGCGCTCGAGCAGCGAGCGCAGGCGGGCGGTCAGTGCGCTCCGTCCCAGGCCGGTGCGACGGGCCAGTTCCTGCTTCGAGATCTCGCCCGCCTCCCGAGCGATGGAGACGATCCAGGCTTCCTGCTCCGTCTCCACCTCGGGCGCATACACCCGTCGATCACTCACTTCTGCATAGTATATACGAAAGACTGCTGATATCAGTTCATACTTCTGACGTTCGCTGCAATTTGTTCATCGAAGCCCCCCGGCGCCCGGCGGATGGTCCTTCCGCGACCACCGTATGGCCTGACCGGCCTCGGGCTGCCTGCTCGGGATGCGGCCGCGTCGTCCACACTCGGCCGTCTCGTCCCGCGGTTCTCATCCCGACCGGCACCCTTACCTCGCCTCCGACCGCGGGTGGGCACTTCGCGCCACCGACCGGCAGAGTCGCTGATGCGCGCGCACCAGAGCGAAGCCATTTCGCTCACATCCGGAGCCTTCGTCCCACTGCCATCCCTCATACTCCGATGAGAACCCGCCGGCATAGCCGTGGTCGCGAAACATCGCGACCAGGTCGCGATAGGGCACGTTCGGCTCGTTGCCATCGTCGTCGATCTCGAAGAACTTTGCGTGCACGTGGACGATCTGGGGCATGATCTCGATCCACGCCTCCGGCCTCTGGTACCCGCAGTACAGGAACACGTGCCAGGCCATGGTGAGCGCGTCCGGGCCCCCGTTCATGGCCTCGACCCGGGCCCGGAGCCGGCTGCTGGCACGAAACGGATCCTCGCCGCGCGCCCGCGCCTCCTGCCAAGCATCCAGGATCGTGTCGATGATCACGCCGGGGACTCCGCGCTGCTGGTAGGCGTCGATCAGGATTCTGGGCACGCGGACCGTGCAGGCGCCGAGATCCGGTATGAAGCCGAGGTACGGCGACTGCAGTTGCTCGTACCGCTCGCGCAGCCTCGCGATGGTGGGGTGGTGGACGGAATGAGGGGCATGGATCTCGACCCCCAGCTTCACCCCGGCTCGCTCTGCGACCGGCAGCAGGCGCTCGATCACGTCGGGGCTGGCGTCGTACTGGAGACGGACGACCGGAAAGCCGAGCTTCCTCGCCGCCTCGACCTGACGTCTCAGATAATCGACGAGCTCCGTCTCCGTCAGCAACCGGTCGCTACGGATCCCGACGTCGACGTTGGCGTCCAGGCACGACGCCCTCAGACCATGACGCTCGAGCAGGTCCCGGAACCACCCGGCCAGCGCCTCCGATACCTCGGGAAAGCCCCGGAGGCTCTGGAAGCCGACGATCTCCAGCCCCGGTCCGAGCCGTGATTCGGCGACCTTCGCGATCAGTCGCTCCAGGTCGTACCGGTGGCCGTGGAATTCCGGCGTAAAGCTGTAGAGGCTCACCCCGAAGCGCAATCCCGCCTCGCCCTCGGGCGAGACCTCCCGTCGATGGTCGGGCACGCACCAGAGGCGCTTGCGGCACGATACGACCTCGCGCCGAACCTCGCCGACCCCGGCTTCACTCACCCCGTACGGCAGCCGGAGGGCGACCACCACCTCCACCTCGTGCCGGCCGGCGGGAATGCCCCCGGGCTTCGCCACCCGCAGTTCGGCCCGGTCGGCCACGAACCACCACTCGTCGTGGAGGCCCCGAAGCTGGTCGAGCGTACGGGTCTTGCCGTTGACGTGAAGGGTGATGCCCGCACCATCGATCTCCACCCCGTCGATCCTCACCTGCCGCGGCTCCACGCACGACAGTGGCAGCGAGCGGTACCTCGGCAGGGCCAACGTGATCCGGACCTCGGAGTCTGTCGTCTCCAGCTCGTCCCCGACGATCAGCTGCTCCCGCAGGGACATCCCCTCGTCTCCTGTCGGCCGGGCGCTTCGCCCGGCGCCGTCTCCGGCCCCGGTCCTGTCCCACCGTGCGGTGGCCGGGCGTCGAGCTGCCGGGCGACCTCCGCCAGCACCTCCACGTCCCCGAGGCTCGACTCGAGGTCGGTCAGGGGCCTCCTCCCTTCTCGGACGCAGCTGGCGAAGTGCTGCCACTCACGTCGAAAGGCGTCCGCGAACGTCCCCACCCGGCGGACCTCCTCGACCCCTCCCTCCGGCGTTCCCCGGGTCACGATCGCCTCCGACCGGCCGAAGGGGATGAAGGGATCCGCGAAGCGCACCGCCACCTGGCTTCGGTCGCCGAACACGACGAACGACTCGTCGAACCATTCGTAGCTCGTGGCCAGCGACAGCTCGACCACGCACGGGCCCGACCCGCGGTAGCCCAGGACGAAGAGCACGGTCAGGTCCCCGAGGAGGCAGACGTTGGAGACGTCCTCGGGCAGGCCGAACGCTCCCTGGGCGAGGTTCACGTCGTGGCATGCGAACTTCACCAGGCGCTCGTGGAGGGATCGGGTGCTGGGGCTCAGTCGCCGCAGGGCGCTCTCGACCGGAGTCGGGTCCTCTCCGATCGGGGGCGAGGGTCGGGCGGCTACCGGGCCGAACAGGTGGGCCGTGCGCCCGAAGCGACCGGCAAAGTCGTGGATCCGGCTCATCCGGATCCGTGGGAGTTCCCCGATCCTCGCCAGGGCCTCCAGGAAACCCGCGTCGTAGCGTTTCATGTAGCCGACCATCGCCGCCGTCCTCCTCCGCCGGGCCAGCGAGACGAGCTCCCGGCCGGCTGCGGGATCGGTGCACAGCGGCTTCTCGATCAGCACGTGCTTTCCCGCCTCGATGGCGCAGGTCGCGGGCCGGAGGTGGTGCGGAGTCGCGATCAGCACGGCGTCGATCGGCGCCCGCCGGCACAGGTCCTCGTACCGCTCGTAGCGATGCTGCACGCCGAACCGCTCGCCCACCGCTTCCAGGACGCGCTCGTCCACGTCGCAGATCGCCGTGAGGGAGAACTCCGGCATGTCCTGCAGCAGGCGGAGGTGGATGCTCTGCGCGATCAGCCCACAGCCGATCACGCCCACCCGGATCACCCGATCCACCGCCGACCCCCGGCGGCGCGTGGCACGGATCTCATCGCGATGACACGGGCCGACGGCGGGTCACCTGGGGCCGAGCCGGGCCAGGACCCCGCGGCACAGGCGCTGGTGCGCTTCGACCATCGCCAGCCCATCGGCGAGGCCCTCCGGGCGCTCGTCCCACTGCCACCCCTCGTACTCGCTGGACAGGTGGCCTCCGTACCCTCCCTCACTGAAGACCCTCAGCAGGTCCGGATAGGGCACGCTCGGCTCGACCCCTCCCTCGATCTCGAAGAACTTGGCGTGGACGTGGACGACCCGGGGCATGATCTCCAGCCAGTCACCCGGCGCCTGGTGGCCGAAGTACTCGAACGCATGCCACGCCAGGGCGACGTCGTAGGCGGCACCGCCCATGGCCTCGACGCGCTCGCTGAGCCGCTTTCGGACCTGGAAGGGGTCCTTCCGCTGCAGGCGGGCCTCCTGCCACGCATCCACGACCGTGGCCACCACCTCCTCGGAGACGCCCCGGCGCCGGTAGCCGTCGAGGAAGACCTTCGGAATCCCCGTCGTGGACGCGCCGAAGTCCGGCACGAAGCCGAGGTACGGTGACCCCAGCCGCTCGAACCGCTCCCTGAGCCGCTGGATCGTCGGGTGCGCGACCGAGTGGGGGGCGTGGATCTCCACGCCGAGCCGGACGTCCTCCCGCTCGGCGACCGGGAGCAACTCCTCCAGGAGGTCGGGGGTCGCGCTGTACTGGAGCCTCAGCACCGGAAAGCCGAGCCGCCGCGCGGCGACGATCTGCGCCTCCACCGCGGCGCGGAGCTCCTCTTGCGTCAGCATCCGGTCGCTCCGGATGCCGATGTCCACGTTCCCGCCCAGACAGGAAGGAGCGAGCCGGTTCCGCTCCAGGAGGCCGCGGAACCGGTCGGCGAACTCGTCCGACACCTTCGGGAACCCCTTGATGCTCTGGTAGCCGACGATCTCCAGGCCCGGTCCCAAGCCCCGTTGCCCGACCTCCTCCACCAGCTGCTCGAGGTCGTATCGGTGGGAATGGAACTCGGGCGTGAAGCTGTACAGTGTGACGCCCAGTCGCAGGTTGGAGGTCATCGGCCGGCGGACCCCGCCGTTCCCCGCCCGGCGACGCAGCGCAGGCGTTTCCGACAGCGTGTGACGTCGATCGGGCACTCCGACTTCCCCTCCATGAAGATGTACGGCACCCTCAGGCCCATCACCAGCTCCACGTCGTGCTCGCCCGGCGGGATGCCGCCGGGGCGCCTCACCCGCAGCCGGGCTCGATCGGCGACGAACCACCACTCCTGATACAGATCGGGCAACCTCCGGAGTTCGTGGTCCCGGCCGTCGAGGTGGAGGACGGCGGTCGAGAGGTCGCACTCCTCGCCGTCGAGGCTCAGGCGTTGAACGTTCACGCAGGAGAGCGGCAGCGACCGGTACCGAGGCAACCCGATCGTCAGCGTGAAGCCCTCGTCGTCCGTCTCGAAGCCCTCTTCCTGAAGCATCCCGTCTCGGAACGACATCGTTCTCCCTCCAGACCGTGACGCTCGACGTCGTACTCCCTCCCCCCGTGAGCCGGCGCCATCTGGCGGCTCATGGTCGCTGCCTGCGCAGCTCGTCGACGGCCACGGCGGCGATCAGGGCGGCCCCCACGGCGACGAACTGGTAGTAGGCGCTCACGCCGAGCGCCACCAGGGCGGACTCGACGACCACGATCCAGATCGCCCCCAGCGTCGCACCCCCGATGCTCGCCCTGCCTCCAGAGAGGGTGGCCCCGCCGATCACGGCGGCCGATATGGCCACGAGCGCATCGGTCTGGTGACCAGCCACGTTGGTCGTCCCGAACTGCATCAGGTCGAGCACGCCGCTGACGCCCGCGAGGCCGCCCACCAAGGTGAACAGGGCCCAGGTGTGCAGCCCGACGTTGATGCCGGCGCGCCGCCCCGCCTCGCCGGAGGATCCGATGGCCAGCGTCCGCACCCCATAGCCCGTCTTCTCCAGCAGGAACCACAGCCCCACGGCCACGGCGAGGGCGACGATCGACTCCTCGGGGACGCCTCCCAGTCGCGCCACCCCGAAGTCGGACTGGAGGCTGCGAGGCAGATTGGCCACGTCCGCGCCGTTGGTGACGATCAGCGCGATCCCGTCGGCGATGCCCAGAGTGCCGAGGGTCGCGATCAGGGCGTTGACCCGAAACCTCACCACCACCAGCCCGTTGATCGCGCCCACCGCGGTGCTGGCGGCGATGCCGGCGAGCACGGAGACCGCGATCGCCAGCGGAAGGGCCTGGTGACCGCCGCCGGCGATGCCGCTCTGGCCGCCCGACAGGGCCAGGAGGACCTCCGCGGCTACGACCGAGGACAGGATGAGGTTGGGACCCAGCGAGATGTCGAACTGGCCGGCGCCGAGGAGGAGCGCCGATCCCACCGCCAGGACGACCATCTCCGAGGCGCTCAGCGCGAGGCTCTGGAGGTTGCTCGGCATCCAGAAGGTGTGCCCTCTCGACAGCGCGCCGGTCCCGACGATGGTCACCAGGTTCAGCACCGCGACCCAGAACACCGCTCGCTGGACCAGCGAGCGCGCCCATCCGGGGATGCGTCCGCGGCCGTCCCCCTGGACGCGACCGTCCAGGGTGCCCTCCCATCGCGCCATCGTCTACCCGGCCCTGGGCCCCGCCCGCGATCGCTCTCCACCCTCTGTGCGCGCCGGTGGGCACCAGCCGGGGGGGACTGGGCACCGGGCGCCCTCAGGCGTCCTCATTTCGGACAGCTCGAGACGTAGAGGCCGGTCTGGACCGTGAGCTTGTCGACGTTCTGCTTCGTGACCAGCGTCAGGGGCACCGGATTGAGGTAGGGCTTGCCCGGCGTCACGGGCGCCGTCGATCCACGGTGTGCCTTGACGTACTCGACCACTGACTTGAGGGCCTCCTGGCCCATCACCCACGGTCGCTGGGCGATGGCTGCGTAGACCGCCCCGGACCTCAGTCCGTCGAGGGTGGTGGGGCTCGCATCGATCACGATGACCTTCACCTTCTCCGTCGCGTGGAGGGCCGCCAGCGCCGACTCGACGCCGTTCCCCTCGGGACCGTTGGTCACGAAGATCGCACCCAGGTCGGGGTGCGCGGCCACCATCTGCTCGGTCACCTGCGCGGAGGTCGAAGAGCTGGTCTGTCCGTACTGGACGGGCAGGATCGTGATGCCGGGATAGGCGTTGTGAACCGCGACTTGCACCGCCTCCCATCGGGCCATGTCGTTGGGATTGTCGGGGGAGTCACCGATCAGCCCCAGCGTTCCCTGCGCGCCCACGGCCTGGAGCACCAGGGGTGCCACGAGGTCACCCAGGTGAGACCAGTCCGGCGGGAAGACTTTGTACCCGGTCTGTGCCGACAGCCCCGTGTTCATCACCGCCACGGGGATTCCCTGGGCGGACGCCTGCTGGATCTGGCCCACCATCGCCGATGCGTTGGGAGGGCCGAGGACGATACCGTCGGGGTGCTTCAGGAGGTCGGCATCCCAGTGGGTGATCTCGGTGGCCGCGTCCAGCGTCGGCGAGGCATCGAAAGAGAACTTCACCCCGAGCGCCTTCGCCTCCGCCGCTTCGGCGCAGCCCTCGGTGATCACGAACGGGTCGGTCGCGTAGCGTGAGACCCCCTGGATGAAGATCGACGAGTTCGAACCCGAGCTCGAGCCCGACGTGGCCCCGGCCCCACACGCCGCCACCAGCAACGCCGACAGGGCGGCTGCCCCGGCGGCCATGGGCCGTTTCGACCTGCCCAGCTCGCGGATACTTCTCATGCCCTGACCCTCCTCTCGTTGCACGTCCAGCACCGATCTGCGGCGCCGGTCCACTCCCTCACCTCCGTCTCCTCATGCCCCGGCCTCGGCCCTCCGCCGGCGCGTCTCGTAGATCGAGACCACGACGATCAGCACGACCCCGATCACCACCAGCTGGTAGTAGGACGAAACCCCCATCAGCACCAGGCCGACCTCGAGGATGGTCGTCAGCAGCACGCCGAACACGGTGCCGAAGCTGCTGATGATCCCGCCCGAGAGCGCCGTGCCCCCGATCACCGCTGCCGCGATCGCGGCGAGAGGATCGGTCAGGTGGGCGGCCGCGTTGGTGAACGCGAACCGTGAGATGTCGATCAGCCCGGCGACCCCGGCCAGACCGCCGGCGATCACGAAGAGGACGAGCTGGTGACGCCCGACGTCGATTCCGGCCCGCACCGCGGCCTCCGGCTCCGAGCCCATGGCGAGCGTCCGCATGCCGAAGCTCGTCTTCGCCACCACGAACCAGAGGAGGACGACCGCGGCGGCCGCGACCATCACCGGTGCCGGGATGCCTGCGATCGACAGCAGCCCGAAGCCGCTCTGCAGCTCGGTAGGGGCGGCCAGGTTCACCCCGCCGCTCAGCACGAACGTGATCCCTTCGGCCACGCTCAGCATCCCGAGGGTCGCGATCAGGGAGTTCACGCGGAGCCTGACCACCAGCAGGCCGTTGGCCGTGCCCATGAGCAGGCCACTGACCAGGCACGCGGCCACCCCGATCGGTATCACCAGCGCCAGGTGGTGGTAGGTGCCGACCTGGTGTGACACGCCGTACTGGGCGATGGTGGTCACTCCCCCTACGTGCTGCATCACGCTGGTAGCCACCACCGAGGAGAGACCCAAGTTCGCACCGATGGAGATGTCGAACTTGCCCGCCCCCAGGAGCAGGGTCGAGCCGATGGCGAGCAGGAGGACCTCCACCGAGTCCAGGGCGATCGTTCGAGCGCCCTGGATCGACAACAGGACGGGGTTCATGGCCGCGAAGACGGCCAGCAGGACGAGGTCGATGAGCGCCACCCAGAAGGCGCTCCGACGGATCACGTGGCCAGCCACCCCCCGGACCCAGGATGGACGTCCGAGATCCCCTCCGTAGATGGTTTGCCGAGCGCTCACCGCTCGTCTCTCGGTGCGGTTCGGGACTCCTCTCCGACCATGAGGCCAACGATGCGTGCCAGCGTGAAATCGGCGGCAGAGCCATGGGCCACGATCCTGCCGTGACGCATGACGGCGACCTGGTCGGCCACCTCGAGCATGCGTGGGATGTCGTGGGACACGACGACCACCGCCAGGTTGGCACGCGCGGTGGCGCGGATGGTGTCGACCACGAGATCACTCTGGACCCTGCCCAGCGCCGCCGTCGGCTCGTCCATCAGGACGGCTCTCCGTGCCCACCGGACGGCGCGGGCCACCGCCACCGCCTGGCGCTGCCCTCCCGACAGCTTCATCACGGGAACGTGGACCGAGGGTAGGCGGATCGAGATGCGCTCGAGCGCCTCGACGGTCTCCATTGCCATCCGGCGCCGGTCGAGCACGTGCAGGAAGCCCGGCCACCTGGACCGGTAGAGTTCGTGGCCCAGGAACATGTTCTCCAGCACCATCAGGTGCGGGGCCAGGGAGAGATCCTGGTACACGGCCTGAATCCCGAGGCTCTGGGCTCGCTGGATGGACAGGCCCGGGGCCTCGTAGTCTCCCACCCTGATGGTCCCGGTGTCCGGCTGGAGTGCGCCGCACATGATCTTCATGAGCGTGGACTTGCCGGCGCCGTTGTCGCCGAAGAGGGCCAGCACCTGGCCTGGATACGCACTGAGGCTGACGTCGGTCAGGGCCTGGACGTGGCCGAAGCTCTTGCACACGTCGACGACCGCGAGCGCCGCCTCGGCGGGGCTCGCCTGCGGGGCGGCCGGTGATCGGCCGGCGTCCGACCTCACCGCTCGCCACCCCCGACCGGCGCCGTGCGCGGCCGCCCCAGGGAGTGGACCGCCACGCGACCGGCGGGCAGATGGGGCTCGGCGCGGGGCCCCGACACCCGGACGGAGCCCTGCCGCTCCTCCCTCCCTTCAATGCAACCGAGATCGGTCCGGGCCGGCTCCCCGCGTCCGTGGCCGGCCCAGTGGGGGACGGGGACGATCCGGACCGCCAGTTCCGTCTCCACCGCCCGTTGATCTACCTTTCCAAGGCGCACTTCTGCATATTACGCACTAAAGCCATTCAGGTCAATCCGTTCTTTTGTGGATAACCCGACGAATATCAGGATGCACGTTGTGATCCGCGAAGCCACCGGGCCACGTCGACCTCCACCCGATGGCGGAGATGCGAGGGCGGCCGCCGATATCCTGCGCGGCCGCCGGCGTGGAGGAATTCCCCCTCGCCTCCATCGGTCCTGCCGCGTCCGGAGAGCCGGGCCGGAGCCCGGCGGTGGCCGATCGGGCTGAACCGCTGATGGGGGAAAGACACCAGGAGCTTTGCCGGGGCGAGGGACGCCGCCGAGGGTCGTATTGGAGACCCAACGACGGGAGCCGTTGGCCGGCCTGGCACGATCGGCGTCAGGCGATGGGGCGGGGTGGTGAGCCGCCGGTGGGTACCTCGCGGTGGCCTTCGGCACCTTCACCTGACCGAAGCTGCGCGGCCCTGGCAGTGCCCGATCTCGCGAATCCGGAGAGCCAGAGGTTCGCCGTGCTGTGACCGGCGACCTCGACAGCCGATGTGATTGCTCGAAGAGCGGTCGGGCTGGGGAGGCCGGGACGTCGGGGAGCCTGGCCTGGGATTTGAGTAGGGAGCGATCGCGATCGCCGTCGACGAAAGTCCGATCCCGCCACAACCTCGACGCGGCTCTACCAGCGTGTCAACGAAGGAAGGGGGACCTCGTATCCACTCCACCCGTGCCGCAACCAGGCCGGCGCGGGTGGGGTGGACGGTGACGTACCCGAACCACATCAGGGAGGAGGTGAACGCGGGCGACGTGCCCACCCGCTCCGGCCCCGGCCGACATCGGCATCGAAGGTCCCTCCCCGGAACGGCTGTGGGCGCGGTGTGTCTCCCCGATCGCCCGCCTGCGGCATCGTCCCGGTCCGCTCGACCTCGGCCGGCGTCGGCCTGGGCGTCTTCCTCCCCGTGTCAGCGCTGGCGGGCCACCTCCGGCAGCGTCGCCGCGAAGTGGTCCGCGATCTCCGTCCCCGTCGCCAGCCAGACGCCGTCGTGGCGGCAGACGTACTCCAGCGCCGCGTCCAGGGCGCCGATCCGGTGGGGCACCCCGATCAGGTAGGGGTGGAGCGCGATCGCCATCACGCGTCCGGAGTCCTCGCCCTCGCGATAGAGGACGTCGAACTGCCGGCAGATCATCTCCTGGAACTCCAGGGCCGAGCGGTGGTGGCGCTCGAAGGCCGGCTTGTCGTTCAGCTCGACGGTGTAGGGGATGGAGAGGATGCTCCGGCCGTCGTCCAGCGTCATCGCGTAGGGCTGATCGTCGTTGGTCCAGTCGCAGACGTAGCGGCACCCCGCGTCGACCAGGTGGCCCAGTGTCGCGGGCGTCTCCTGCAACCCCGAGCTGAGCCAGCCCCGGGGCCGTTCGCCCGTCGCCCGCTCGATGGTCGCCATCACCTCCGCGATCAGCCGCCGCTCCTCCTCGGACTCGAGCTCGGTGAGCCTCTGGGCGTTGGTGCGGTTGTGGCCCATGAACTCCCAGCCCCGCGCCCGGCCCTCCTCCACGATCTCGGGGTGATGGATGCAGACGTCGCTGTTGAGGGCCACCGTCGCCCGGACCCGGTATCGGTCGAGGACCTGCATGAGCCGGAACACCCCGACCCGGTTGCCGTAGTCGCGCACCGACCACTGCATCACGTCGGGCAGGCGCTCCAGGGGGAAGAACTCGACGTTGGGGATCACCCACACGGCCAGCCTCGCGCCACCCGGCCAGCGCAGCCGTGGCCGCCTCACGATCGGCGAGTAGGGAAACGGGCCGTACGCCCCCCTCAACTCCCCGGCCCCCGTCTCGCCAGCGCCTCCAGGTGCTCGACGACGTCGTCGAGGGCCATGACGTCCGCGTACTTGTGGTGGAGGTCGAAGAGGTTCACCTGGTGAGAGAGCGGGCTCCGGTCGAAGCAACACTCCTCCACCACCACGACGTGAAAACCGTGCGAGTAGGCGTCGACCGCGGTCGCCCGGACGCAACCCGAGGTCGTCTCCCCGCAGACGATGACGCTGTCGACCCGCAGCTGGGTCAGGTGGCTCGACAGGGGTGTCCCGAAGAAGGCGCTGGCCCGTGACTTGCGGATGACCACGTCGCCCGGCCGGGGCGAGAACTCGGCCCGGATCCGGTACAGGGCTGGGTCCACCGGGGTCGCCCGTCGCCTCGTCGTCCGCAGGCGCCCGGGGGCGCCGTCCGGCGCCGTGTCCTGGGTCGAGTAGAAGATGGGGATGCGGGCGGCGCGGGCGGCCTCGAGCAGCCGCCGGGTGGGCTCGATCGCGGCCCAGGCGTGCTCCCCGCACGAGCTCGGGTAGTCCGCCACCAGCTCCCGCACCGGCCTGGCGCCGCCCTGGTAGACCAGCTCGTAGAGGTCGACCGCGAGCAGCGCCGGCCGCTCGCCGACGAAGACCTCGCGCCGGTACGGGGCGTAGATCTCGAGCACCTCCGGCGGCACCACGTCCTTCCAGCAGTGGTCCTCGAAATCCGCGGCCGGTCGGTCGCGCCGTCCCCGGGCGTCGAAGGCGACGCCGTCACGGCTCACCACGGCCGCGCTCGCACGGGCAGGCGCATGCGCCCCACGTGGTCCATCTCCGCCTCCACCGTGTTCCCGGGCACGATCGGCCCCACCCCGGACGGGCTGCCGGTCGTGTACAGGTCGCCGGGTTGGAGGGGGAGCACGTGGCTCGCGATCTCGATCAGCTCGGGCACGCCGACGAGGAGGTCGCGCGTGCTGGCATCCTGCCGCAGCTCACCGTCGACCCAGAGCCGGAGGCCCACCTGGCCGGGATCGGGGATCTCGTCCGCGGTCACCAGCACGGGCCCGACCGGGGTGAAGGTGGCGAACGACTTCCGCATGCTGCGCTCCTCGTTGCGGTCCGCGCTCCGGCGCATGGTGATGTCGAGCAGGCAGGTGTACCCGAACACGTGGTCGAGCGCCCGCGCCGCCCTCACCGCGCGCGCCTCCCGGCCCACGACCAGCGCCAGCTCGCACTCGTGGTCGAAGCGCCGGCCGGGCAGCGCCGGCAGCTCGATGGCGTCGCCCGCCCCGCAGATGGACCCCGGTGCCTCGAGGAAGAACCCGAGCTCACGAGGGGTCTCCGGGGGCCCCGTCTCCCCGGCGCCGGACCTCATCTCGTCGATGTGCCGGGCGTTGTTCGAGGGCGCGGCCAGCAGGTGCATGGGCACCGGCACCGGCGCCCGCAGGCGCACCCCGTCGGGCCCGATCGGCGCCACCTCCCTGGCCCGGCGTTCGATCCGCCCGCGGGTGCCGTCGAAGTGCTCCACCAGCCAGTTCATGGCCCGGGGGGTCCTGCGCCAGGGGCCGGGGATGAGCGAGTCGACCTCGTGGATGCCATCCGGCTCCAGGACGCCCACCCGCCAATCGTCGTAGACGACCAAGCGCATTACCGACGTTGCCTCCTGTCAGCCTGGACCACGACCCGCGCCCGACCGCACCGCTCGGACACCTCAGTAGCCGAGGTTCTCGCCGATGAGCACGAGCGTGATCCTGCCCGGGATGCTCTCCTTCTCGATGATCAGCACCTTGCCGCACTGCCGCTCCGGCGGATAGCACTCGTAGTTGCGACAGACCCCGTCCGCGGCACACGGCGTCCTGCGGCCCAGCGCCCGACACTCCGCGGCCGCCGCCTGGTTGCGGAGGCGGCGGAAGGCGGCGGAGAGCGTCGGCGCGATCTTGTTGACGCCGGCCACCAGGTACACCTTGCCGCCCCCGTAGGCGTAGCCGGCGACCCGGCCGCCGCTGCCGTCGACGTTCAGGATCTCCCCGGTGAGGCTGATGGCGTTGACGCCGCCCACGAAGTACTCGGCGGTGGTCGACCGGCGGCGCAGACGGATGCGCTCCCGGTCGTCGTCCAGCGCCTTGATCCGCGGACGGTAGTAGTCGTAGCCCCCGGAGAGCAGGACCTCCTCGAACCCGATCGCCGCCAGCGTCGCCGAGGATCCGGTCATCACCTCGGTTCCGGGCGGTATCGCCCGGCACAGGAAGTCGCGCGCCTCCTCGCCGGTCGCGCAGTACACGGTCTCGATCCCGCGCCGTGCCAGTTCGCGGGCCAGCCGCGAGACCATGGCCGGGGGGCGGGGCTTCCCCGTCCCCGGGCTCGCCGCTCCGGCTCCGTGCCCCTCACGCGAGCCCATCAGGCCGGGCCGTCGAGGCCCTGGCGGGCGGCGAGGGCATCGTCCAGATCGCGGAAGGTCCGATACGGCCGCCACTGGCCGGCCGGCCTCGGCCTGCCGTCCCATCCGATCTGCTCGATGTCGCAGAAGATCTCGACCCGGTTCCCCTCGGCATCGAGCACGTCGAGGTTGTAGTTGCCCCCGGGGAAGAGCTGTCCCACTCCGCGCACGATGGTCACGTTTCGGGCGACGAAGTACTCCTTCAGTCGGAACAGCTCCTCCAGCCCGCTCACCTCGTAGGCGATGTGGCTGAGACGGTTGAAGGCGGCGAACAGCTGGTCGTCGACGCCGGCGGGACGAGGGAAGAGCACCAGGTCGTGATGGTCGTTGGCCACCCTGAGGAAGACCGCGGTCCCCCTGGCCCCCCAGTGGTCGTAGTCCATGGTGTCGGTGATCCGGAAGCCGAGGACGTCCCGGTACCACCCGGCGAGCGCGACCGGGTCCCGGGCCCAGATCCCGACGTGACCCAGGCGGCGCAGCCGGGCGGGGATGCCCGTCGTGCCCCGGGTCGTGCCGCCGCCCTCAGTCATGGAACCCCGGCGGCGCCGGCTGCCGCAGCCAGAGGTTCATGGTCGGCGGGTGGTAGGTCCGCTCGTGGTCCTCGTCGTCCTCGATCTGCTCCATCTCGCAGTAGAACTCGATCCGGAACCCGGCCGGGTCCCGCACGTAGACGGCGATGTTGTTGCCCGGCCCGTGGCGAACGGGGCCGACGTCCGGGACCACCTCGCCGCGGCAGAGCGCGTCGAGCACCAGCTTGATCTGGCCCCAGTCGCCCACGTCGTAGGCGTGGTGGTGGAGCGTGGACCGCTTCCCGGGAAGGAAGGCCAGTCCGTGGTGATCCATGCCGCAGCGGAGGAAGGCCCCTCGCGGTGAACGGTCGGAGAGCCGGAAGCCGATCGAACGGTAGAACTCCGCCTGCTGATGCAGGTCCCGGGCGAGAAAGGTGACGTGTCCGAGCTTCTCGAGCCGGAAGGGACCGTTGACGAGAACGCCCTGGAGGCGGGCCATGGCCCGGTAGACCTCGATCCAGTTGCCCTCCGGGTCGCGAAACTGGAAGGCCGGCCCCAGCCGTCCTTCCTCCGGCGGGGCCTCGCGCACGGGCACGCCGCGGGACCCGAGCTCCGCGCGGAGACGCTCGGTGGCATCGTCGTCGAGGGTCTCGAATCCGACGTGCGCCAGCGCCGGCTCGGGGCCGGGCTGCAGGACCAGGCAGTGGTGGTGGTAGTCGCAGCGGAGCAGCACCTCCCCGGGGGACGACGCCACCTCCACCAGGTTGCACGCCCGCACGTAGAAGTCCACCGCCCGGGGCACGTCCGGCACCTGCAGGCACACGTGCCCCACCCGTCGCAGGTAGCGCGGCGGTCTCATCCCCTCCGCGCTCCCCGTCGCGTGCCCTCGCCCGGCCATGGCGACGGCCGGGTTCCGGCAACCGGGCTCGAGCGGGTCGCGCCCGACCGCTCCCCTCCCAGGCTCCCCTCTTCCATACCAATGTGGCGTACCGGCATCTGAAACTCCTACAGCTGCGTCCTCGCCGGCTGGCGATAGACGCTGAGGTGGTGCTCCAACCTCTGCAGCAGCCGGGTGAGGACGATGCCCGCGATCGCAAGGATGGCGACGGCGACGAACAGCGTGGCCATGTCGAAGACCTGGCTGGAGTTGTAGATGAGGTAGCCAAGCCCTGCCCGTGCGCCGAACAGCTCGCCCACCACCACGGCCGTGAGCCCGCGGCCGACGCCCAGCCGCAGCCCCGACACGACGAAGGGGAGGGCGGATGGAAGCGCGACGGTGAAGAACATCTGCACCCGGCCGGCGCCGAAGGAGCGTGCCATCCTGATCAGGTTCTCGTCGGTCGAGCGGATACCTGCCTCGGTGTTGATGATCATCGGGAACACCACCAGGACGAAGACCACGACCACCTTGGACAGGACGTCGACCCCGAACCAGAGGATGATGAGGGGGGCGAGAGCGATGATCGGCGCCGCGTAGGCGGCCGAGATCCAGGGGTCCAGGTAGGCGCGGACCGTCCCGGATATGGCCATCAGCGCGCCCAGCAGGATGCCGACGACGCTGGCGAGGAGGAAGCCCCAGAGGAACTCCTGCCCGCTGACGAAGCACTGGTACAGCAACTGACCGCTGAGCAGCATCTCCCAGCCCCGCAGCAGCACCGTCGAAGGCGGGACGAGGAAGGCCGGGTTCCGCAGCACGAAGCGGGCGATGACCTCCCACAGGATCAGGCCCCCGATGATCGAGGCCACCGCGTGCCACTGCCAGGAACCGCGGAGTCTCGCTCCCGGCCGGATCGCGATCGGCTCCCGGACGTCGTCCCCGTAGGCCGGGAGCCATCGCCGGGCCAGCCACCGCCATGTGCCGGTCTCTATTCGGGGCCGCGGCTGCGCTCGGTGCGATCGTGGCACGTGGAGCCTATCCGGCGTTCGCCTGCCGGACGTACGAGGCGTCGTACAGCGCCGACGAGGCCGGAGCTTGCCTGACCGTGCCCTGCTGCACGACCGCTCCGACGACGGTTTGCAGGGAGTCCTGGGGGATGCTCAGCGTCTTGCTGAAGGCGTGCCACTGCGTGAAGTCGAGGTCGTATGCCTTCTTCACCTCGGCCGTGGGGACCTTGGATCGCTTCGCCATGATGGCGATGGCGTCGTCGGGGTGGGCGTAGCCGTACGCGATCCCCTGCTCCAGAGCTTTGAGGAAGGCGACGATCTGCGAGCGATGGTCTCTCGCCCAGCTGGTGTTGACACCGATGGTCGTGAAGATCCACTTCGGCACGTACTGCTTCGAGGTCGCGAGCACGTGCATGCCCTGTGACTCGGCCAGGATGTCGAAGGGCTGGGTCAGCATGGCCGCGTCCACGTTGCCCGACTGGAGGGCCGCGTACCTGGCGTTCGTCGACCCGGCGGTGATGACGGTGAAGTCGCTCTGGCTCAGACCATGGGCGCGGGCCATGGCGCTGAAGGAGATGGCGGTGACGTCGGTGGTGGTGCCGAGGATGACCTTGCGTCCCTTGAGATCGTTCCAGGAGCTGATCGACGGCACGGTGATCAGCGAATAGGGATCGGTGATGAACTCCGGGGCGACGATGGTGACGGGCAGGTGCTGGGCGACGGCGCGAATCCAGCTGTCCGTCCCGTCGGAGGCCAGGTCCACCGCTCCCGTGGCCAGCTGATCGGCCGACTGGGCCGGCCCCCCCGTGATCACCTCCTGGACGGCGATCCCGTGCTGCCGGAAGAACCCGTGCGCTTCGGCCAGGAAGACGGGCCAGTCGGCGGTGTTGGTCGAGACCAGGCCGACCACGACCGTCGAGAGCTTCCCGCCGGAGGAGCCCGATTGACCGCCACCACCGGCGCCCGCCCCGCAGGCGCTCAGGAGCAGCGCCAGTGCCCAGATCGCCCACCATCGGGGTGGACCGCGCCTCGCGCCCATTCGGGACACCCCCCAGACGAGGATGGACTAATGGTCCGATCGTAACCTCGACCGGCTGCCTCGTCAACGCCGTGGCACGGGGAGGGGGACGATGGCCCGTCACCACCGGCTCGGCCCGCGTCGCCCGTCGGTGATCCGGCCATGGGCGGGAGCGGGGAGGGGGAGTCGTGATGCGCGAGGGCTCGGTCGCGCGCCCCGATCGCGGGCTCAGCGGCGCGCCGTCACCAGCAGCGGCTGGGTCACGCTGCCCAGCTCGCCCCGGCGGTCGGCCAGCACGGCCAGGGTGGAGCCGATGCCCTCGGCGCTCAACCTGGTCCTGGCCCGCAGGTTGACCCACTCGTCCTCGGGATGGCGGTGGAGGGTGACCGTCACCGCCGGGGGCACGAAGAGGTACTCCTCCGGGCGGAGCACGGCGCCCACGCCGTTGGCGGAGTCGGCGACGATCAGGACCCGGTCCAGGCCGCAGGTGGGCTCGCCGGCCACCAGCGGGATGCGGGGGCGGGCCCAGACGTCGGCCGGGCCGGGGCGGTCGTAGGCGCCGCGGGCCCACCGCCATTCGATCGCCTCGCCGTAGCCCCACCTGACCAGTCCGGCGAAGAACCGCTGCGGCTGCGGGGGCGGGATCGATCGCCTCGAGGCCGGGGCCACCGACCCGGGCAGCTCGCCCGGCCGGGCCGCGATCTCCCAGACCCGCGCCAGCGCGACGGCACGGCCCCGCGCCTGTGCCTCGGCCTCGAGCAGCCGCACGCGGCGCCCGGGCCGGACCACCCGGGCGGCGAGACGAAGCTCGGACCTGGGCACGACGCCCAGGAACTCCACCGTGATGCGGGCCAGGAGGAAGCCGGGCTCGAGCCCGAGGCGGCGCATGGCGTGGGCGAGGAGGGCGCTGACCGGGCCGCCGTGCTGGGTGTCCGGATCCCACGGGCTCTCGGTGGCGCGGGTGGGGCGGAAGACCCCGTCGCCGGCGGGCAGGTAGAAGGCCTCCGGGAGGGGCTCGGGTTCGGGGCGATGGGGCCCGCTCGGGGAGGTCACGGCAGCCGCCGATGCACGGCCGGAAGGGACGCGGACCGGGCCTCCACGCCCGCCCTCTCCTGGTCCTCGCCACCGGTCCACTCCCGGCCCCGGGCGCGCAAGGCGGCGGTCACCGGCTCCGGCCCGGGGGTGGGGAGGTACCCGTACCGGTCGGGCCGGGCCTGGTGGCGACGCCGCTCCACGATCCCCGTCGGCCAGCCGCCTCAGCCGGACCGGGAGGACGTCGTCGGCGATGCCCGTCCGCTCCAAGTCCTCGAAGCGGCGGGAGCCGGGCGGGCGGTCGCGACGAGGGATGAGGTCCTCCACTCGCCCACCATCTCGGGCGCGCGAGCGACCGGGCAGGGGAACTCGGCCGGGCTCTCGTACCGCACGCCCCGATGGTAGCCCGCACCGGGCGGGTGATCCGGGGCGGCGTAGCTGGCATCTCCGAGGCGATTCCCTGACATGGGGCGCGGAAGGGTGGCGACGATCCCCGGCGCCCTCGCCACCGCGACCGGCGCGACGGCTGCCGCCGACCCGGCCTGACCACGGCGGGGGGCGCCAGGCGCGTCGCCGGAGGGGGCGGGGAGCGTCACCACGGTCGGCGCCGTGGCTCGGGGCCTCCCAGCGCGCCCCGCAGCACGGCCCATACCGCCCTCCGCAACTGGCCCGGCCAGCGCCTCTCCTCGTCGGCGCGGGCGCGCGATCGCGCCTCCCGCAGCAGGGCCTGGTGCGCGAGCCGGCACTCCAGGTCGCGCTGCCGTTCCAGCGCCAGCTGGCGGAGGATCTCCGGGGGCAACGGGTGGCTCATCGCCGATCGGCGGCCGTCGCCGGCCGGGTCGCCTGTGGGTCCCCTCGCCCGTCCTCATGCTCCAGGTCGTGCCGATCGGGGAGGTGGGCGGGCCCCCGAGGTCGCGGGAACGGATCGGACCCCTGACCCTCGCCGGCCGCGGCCGGTCCGGCGCGGACCATCGCCACCGGGAGCGGGGGGCGTGGTCGCGTCCGGGTGAAAGGCACCGGTCGCGGCCCGTGACCGGCTCGGTCCCCCCGACCTCGGTCGCCGCCCTCCGCCGGTCCCGAGCCCGGGTCGGTCAGGTGGACGAACCAGCGCCGCGGCCGGTCTCGACCCTGGTCCAGGCGCGAATCCGCCCCCCACCTGAGCGCGGCCAGGGCCAGGGCCCCCAGCCCCACCAGCATCACGACCGGTGCCAATGCCTCTACCATGCAGCCATTGAGTCATAATTGGACGGAGTAATGAGTGGCCAATTAGCAGAAATTGGCTCTATCGTGGAGGCGATCGGGTCGGTCTGGTCCCCTCACCACGACGATCCCCTCCGCCGTTCCCTGGCGGGCGCCCTGCAGACCGCGATCGAGGCCGGTCACCTGCCGGCCGGGGGCCGGCTCCCGCCCGAGCGGCTCCTCGCCCGACGGCTCGGGGTCGGCCGCAACACGGTGGCGGCGGCCTATACGGCGCTGGCCCGCGCCGGGGTGGTCACCCGTCGCACCGGCAGCGGCACCTACGTCGCCGCCGACCGGCGGTGGCCCGCCGGCGACGCCTCGCGGTTGCCGGACAATCCGCTCCTCCGCAACCCGGCACCGATCTCGGAACGCCTCGTCGACTTCCGTACGGCCTCACTGGAGGCGGACGAGTCGGTCGTCCCCGCCCTCCGCGAGGCCGTGGCCCAGGTCTCGGTGCTAGCCCATGGCCACGGGTACGTGACCCAGGGATGGGAGCCACTCCGCGTCGCCATCGCCGAGTACCTCTCCAGGAGCGGGCTGGCCAGCGACCCGGACCAGATCCTGGTCACGAGCGGCGCCCAGCAGGCGATCGACATCGCCGTGTCGGCGCTGGTCGATCCCGGCGACCCGGTCCTGGTCGAGAGCCCCACCTACCCGGGGGCGCTCGACGTCGTGCGCCGCGTCGGCGCCACCGCGGTCGCGGTGCCGGTCGGGATCAACGGCGTGCGCAGCGACCAGGTGCGGGCCTTGGCCACCCGGGTCCGCCCCCGGCTGCTCTACCTGACGCCCACCTTCAACAACCCCACCGGTGCCGTGGTGCCCGAGTCGGAGCGTCAGCGGCTGGCCGGCCTGGCCCACGAGCTGGACTTCGCCGTGGTCGAGGATCTCACCCTGGCCGAGCTGTCCACCGGCCCGGCGCCGCCGCCCCCGATCGGGGCCTTCGCCCGGGCGGACGACGTGCTCACCATCGGCTCCTTCAGCAAGCTCTTCTGGGGAGGGCTGCGGCTGGGCTGGATCCGGGGCTCCGTGCCCCGAATCGCGAAGCTGGCCCGCGTCAAAGCGGTCGGCGATCTCGGTTGCCCCCTGCCCTCGCAGGTCGCCGGCCGGCTGCTCCTCGGTCTGGTCGACGAGGTCCGTGCCCGCCGGCGAGAGCAATTGCGCTCGCGGTATGCCCTGCTCGAACGGCTCCTCCGGACCCTGCTCCCGGACTGGCGGTGGGCGACCCCGGCCGGGGGCCCGTCGATCTGGGTCCGTCTCCCCGGCGGAGACGCGGACGGCTTCGCTCGTCTCGCCCGTGCTCACGGCGTCGACGTGGTCTCGGGAACGCACTTCTCCCCCGACGGCTCGACGGCGGGCCACCTCCGCCTGCCCTTCTGCCGCCCACCGCAGATCCTGGAGGCCGGGGTCAAGAGGCTGGCGAACGCCTGGCGCGAGTTCGAGGCGGGCCGGCTGGAGGCCGAGGATGGCTCCCGGCCGCTGGTGTGAGCGGGTTCGCGGCGGCGCCGTGGACGGCCGCGGGGGCGCTCAGTGCTCGTGGACGATCACACCCCGGAGGTTGCGGCCCTCCAGCAGGTCCCGATAGCCCTGGTTGATCTCCTCCAGCCGGTAGCGCCTGGTCACCAGCTCGTCCAGCTTCAGCTCCCCCGAGCGGTAGAGGTCGAGCAGCCGGGGGATGTCGTGCTGGGGGTTGGAGGAGCCGAAGAGCGAACCCCGGATCGACTTCTGGAAGAGCGTCAGCTCGGCGCCGGAGACGTGGATGGTCTTCTTGGCGCGGGCGGCGACGCCGGTGACGGTGACCTGACCGCCCTTTCGGATCACGCGGAAGGCGTCGTCGATGACCTGTTCGTCGACCACCCCCACCGTGACCAGGGCGTGGTCCGCTCCCACCCCGGGGGCGAGCCGGCCCCACACCAGCTCGTGGGCCTCGCCGGCGCCGGCGGCGCTGTGGGTCGCCCCCAGCTCCTCCGCCTTCTCCCGCTTCATCGCCACCGGGTCCACCGCCACCACGTGCCTGGCCCCGGCGTGCCGCGCCCCCTGGACGGCGTTGATGCCGATCCCGCCGATGCCGTAGACGACCACCGTGTCGCCGGGCCGGACCCCGGCGGTGTGCACCGCCGTGCCCCATCCGGTCGGCACCCCGCAGCCGACCAGGACCGCCGTCTCCAGGGGGAGGTCGTCCTCCACCCGGACGCACGAGTACTCGGAGATGGTGGAGTAGTTGGCGAAGGCGCCCAGCATGCAGGTGGCGCCGACGTCCTCGTCCCGGTCGTGGAAACGGAAGGTCCCGTCGGGCAGGCAGCCCCGGGAGAGGTTGGCACCCAGGTCGCAGAGGTTCTGCTGTCCGGTCGAGCAGAAGCGGCACCGCCCGCAGGCGGGGATGAAGGAGCAGACCACGTGATCGCCCGGCCTCACCCGCGTCACCCCGGGGCCGACCTCCTCCACGACGCCCGCCCCCTCGTGGCCGCCCACGATGGGGAAGCGGGGGGCGATGTCGCCGTGGCGCAGGTGCTCGTCGGAGTGGCACAGGCCCGCGGCCACGAACCGGATCAGGACCTCGTGCTCCCGGGGCGGATCGAGGTCCAGCTCGGTGACCTCCCAGTCCCGCTCGTAGCCGCGCAGCACCGCCGCCCTGACCTTCATCGACTCCCTCCCTGGAACGCGACCGGTGCCCGTCGCCGGCCCTGAGAGGACGATAGCACCCGCCGGTGCCGGCGCCGGCGTGCGTCTCGCGGTCGGCGCCGCCCGGCCCTCGACCCGCTCAGGATGGGGGGGTCTCGCCGGGGACGACCAGGCCGCCTTCGTAGGCGGCGATGACCAGCTGGGCCCGGTCGCGGGCCTCGAGCTTGGACATGGTCCGGCTGACGTGGGTCTTCACCGTGGCCGGGCTGATGAAGAGGTGGGCGGCGATCTCCTCGTTGCTCCGGCCGGCGGCGACCAGGGCCAGCACCTCGCGCTCGCGCTCCGTCAGCTCGGTCAGGCGCCCGGCCTGCGACGGCCGCGGTGCCGCGCGGCCCGCGAACCGGGCGATCAGGCGCCGGGTGACCGAGGGGGAGAGCAGGGCCTCCCCGGCCGCGACCACGCGGATCGCCTGCAGGAGCTCGGTGGGCTCGATGTCCTTGAGGACGAAGCCGCTGGCCCCGACCCGCAACGCCTCGAAGACGTACTCGTCGGTCTCGTAGGTGGTGAGGATCACCACCCGGACCGCGGCCAGGTCGGGGTCGGAGGTGATCCGGCGGGTCGCCTCGATCCCGTCGACGACGGGCATGCGAACGTCCATCAGGACCACGTCGGGCCGCGTGCTCCGGGCCAGGGCCACCGCCTCCTCGCCGTTGGCCGCCTCGCCGGCGACCTCGATCCCGGGAGCGGTCTCGATCAGGACCCGGAAACCGGCCCGGACCAGCGCCTGGTCGTCGGCCAGCAGGACCCTCGTCACCGCTCCTTCGCCTCCAGGGGGAACGTGGCCCGGACCAGGAACCCGCCCTCCGGCCGGGGACCGGCGTCGACCGTGCCGCCGGCGGCGCGGACGCGCTCGCGGATGCCGGTCAGACCGTGGCCCGCGCCCCGCCGTGCCTCGCCGGTGGCGGTGGCCGGCGACCGGCCGTCGTCCTCGACCGCGACCAGCAGCTGGCCGGGCCGGCGGTCGACCGTGACCCGTGCCGACGAGGCCGGCGCGTGGCGGATGACGTTGGTGAGCGCCTCCTGGACGACCCGGTAGGCGGCCAGGTCGATCGAGGCGGGAAGGGAGAGGCCGTCCGCCCCACCGGCCAGCTCGACGCGGAGGCCGGCGTCGCGCACGCTTTGGACGAGGGCCGGGAGCTGGGCCAGGCCGGCGAGCGGCGCGCGCGGCTCGGTCTGGTCGGGTTCGCGGAGCAGGCCCAGGATGCCGCGCAGGTCCCGGAGCGCGTCGTGGCTCGCCCCCTTGATCGCGAGCAGCGCCTCCCGGGCCTGCTCCGGGCGCTCCGCCATCACGTGGGCGGCGACGCCGGCCTGGACGTTGATCATGGCGATGCCGTGGGAGATGACGTCGTGGAGCTCACGGGCGATGCGGAGGCGCTCCTCGGTCAGCTGCCGGCGGGTCTCGGCCGCGCGCGCCTCGCTCAGGCTCCGCTCCGCCGCCGCCCGCTGCTCGCCGACCACCTGGCCGATGGCGAGCGCGATCGCGATCACGATCGGGAAGAGGAGGTCGCCGGGCAGATCGGCGAGAGCGGCGCGGAGCGCGAGCACGCCGTACGCCGGCAGGATGAGCACGGCCAGCAGCGCGCTCCGCCGGCGGTCGCCGGCCGACCCCGCCGCGTAGGCGCACGCCAGCACGCCCACGAAGTACGGCGCGTGGGTGGGGTAGGCCAGGCCCTGGTAGGCGGCGGTCGCGGCCAGGGCGACCAGGAACGCCGCCGGCAGCCACCGTCGCGGCGCCGCCACCGCGCCCGAGGCGATCACCAGCAGGGCGTAGCCGGCGGCGTCGAGCGGCCGGAAGGGGGCGGGCTCGTTGTGCGCCGCCGCCGCGGTGACTCCCACCCCGATCAGCTCGAGCACTCCGGCCGCGATCAGGCGGGCCGTCCACTCGTAGTGGCGGGTGGCCAGGTGCGTGCTCACCGCGCCGATCCTACCGGCGAGACCGGGCCGCGTCATCACCCGCCGGGGGTAGCCGGGGGTCGACCGGGAGGAGTACGCCCCGGTGGCGAGAAATCGCCCCCCGGGCCGACGACGGCGACGGGCCGGGCCGGGTTGGATGGAGGCGCACCGGGCGAGCCGCCCGGGAGCCCGCTCGAGGAGGAACCGACCGTGCTGGAAGTCTTCAGGAACCTGGCCAGGCGCAAGGTGAGATCGGCGTTGACCGTCTCGGGGATCGTGATCGGCATCTTCGCCTTCACCACCATGGGCGCCCTGGCCGAGCACTTCAACTCCTTGCTCGACCTCGGCGTCCGGTACGCCGGCTCGGCGGTCGCGGTCGGCGCCCCGGCGGGAGAGCAGACCTCGCTGCTCCCGCTCGCGAAGGCCAAGGAGATCGCCCGAGTGCCCGGGGTGGCGGCCGTCTACCCCACCTACACCATCCAGGCCGACCCGGGCGGAGGCGACATCCAGATGGGGCCGCCGGAGCTGATCACGGCCGAGCAGCCGGGCGCCAGCGCCTACGGCGCCCCCCGCCTGCCCCTGGCCGGCGGCCGCGACCTCGCCGCGGGGTCCCGGGGTGAGGTCGTGCTGGGCAGCGCCATGGCGACCCAGCTCGGCAAGCGGCCCGGCGACGCGGTCTTCCTGCCCATCCGCCCCCGGGGCGCGAGCTCCGACTTCGCCAGCTTCCGCTTCACCGTGGTGGGCGTGCTGGCCAAGACCGGCAACGCCGTCGACGACGCCGCCTACGTGAGCGCGTCCGACGCCCGGATGGTGCTGCGGAGCACCCTCCCCGAGCCCCTTCGCGCCGCCGTCGACGTGAACACGGTCGCCCAGGGCTTCGCCGTCTACGGCCAGAAGGGCTCGACCCTGGGCCAGCTGGACGCCATCGCCGCCCGCATCAACCGGCAGGTCCCGGGCGTCCAGGCACAGCGGCCCAGCCAGATGGTCGCCAGCTTCAAGTCCACCGGGACCACCTTCACCGCCGTCACCACCGGCGCCGCGCTCCTGGCCCTGATCATCGGCGGCCTCTCGGTGGCCAACACCATGATCATGGCCGTCGGCGAGCGGGTCCGGGAGATCGGGCTGAAGAAGGCCCTGGGGGCGCACACCGGCCAGGTCATGCGGGAGTTCGTGCTCGAGGCCATGGTCATCGGGGCCATCGGAGGCGTGGTCGGGTACCTGCTCGGTCTCGGCCTCACCACCCTGGTCGACGACCTGGGCGGCTCCCAGCCCCTGGACATCTTCCTCGTCACCCCCCGGCTGACGGCCGTGGTCCTGGGCTTCGCGGTGGCGATGGCCGGTGCCGCCGGCGTCGTGCCCGCGCTCCGCGCCGCCCGGCTCGATCCGGTGGCGGCCCTCCACAACCGGTGACCGGGGTCGAGGACGGAACGCGAGGAACCCGACCGGTGAAACCAGCAGAGGAGATCGGTGACGTGAAGAGCATCCAGCTGATCGAGGTGAGCAAGCACTACCGGCAGGGGTCGGCCACGATCCGGGCGCTGGACGGGGTGAGCCTGGAGATCGAGCAGGGGGAGCTGACCGCGGTCGTGGGCCGATCGGGCAGCGGCAAGACCACCCTCCTCGACGTGGCCGGCTTGCTGATGCGCCCCACCCGGGGCCGGGTGCTGATCGAGGGGGTCGACGCCGGTGGTCTGAGCGACGGCCGGCGGGCCGACCTGCGCGGCCGGCGCATCGGGTTCGTCTTCCAGGAGTACAACCTGATGCCCGCCCTGACGGTGCTCGAGAACGTGCTCCTGCCCGTCCGCTACGTGGGCGGGAACCTGGGCGAGGGCCGGCGCCGGGCCGAGCGCCTGCTCGGCCTGGTCGGGCTCGACGACCGCCTGGGCCACCGGCCCGACCAGCTCTCCGGCGGGCAGCAGCAGCGGGTGGCGATCGCGAGGGCGCTGATCAACCGACCGGCCTTGGTGCTGGCCGACGAGCCCACCGGCGCCGTCGACACGGAGACCTCCGACCAGCTCTTCTGCCTGGTGCGGACCCTCAACCGGGACGAGGGGGTGACGTTCGTGATCGTGACCCACGACTCCGACCTGGCCGCCCGCACCGACCGGGTGATCCGGCTCCGCGACGGCCGGGTGGAGGGCGACGGACCGAGCGCCGCCGCGGCCTGAGCGGCGGCCCGCTGCCGGGGCGAGAGGGGGCCGGCCCGGGGCCGGTCCCCTCTCCGCGGGAGGCCCAGCCACAGGGGCCCGCGTCCGGCGCCGTCGGGCCTACCCCGGCGACCAGGCGATCTGGACCAGCCGGGGCGGGTGGTGGCGGCGCACCAGTATCCCCCGGCCCGGGGGCTGTGCCGTCGGGGCCTGGCCCCCGAGCAGTGGCCCCTCGTGGCGGTCGCCGGAGAGCAGCAGGCCGGGCGTGCCCAGGTCGACCAGGCGCTGGAGGACGGGCTCGAACATGGCCCGTGCGGTGCCCGCCGCCCGGCGCGCCGCCAGCAGGTGGAAGCCGAGGTCGTGGCCCTGGGCGAGGAGGTCCAGCAAGGGGAGGAGGGGGTTGCTGCTGGGGGTCACGACCAGGTCGAGGTCGTCCACCACCACGAGCAACTCGGGTCCCGTCCACCACGCGCGACGCCGGAGGTCGGCCGCCGACAGGTCGCCTCCCGGCATCCTGGCGGCCAGGGTCCTCGCCACCTGGTTCACCGCCTCCATCGCCGCCGCGGCGGCCGGAGCGTACGCGTGCAGGAGGCTCTGGGGCACGGCCTCCAGCAGGCCGCGGCGGTAGTCGATCACGACGATCGCCACCCGGTCCCGCGTCGAGCGCGCGGCCAGGCCGGCCAGGTAGGTCCGCAGCAGCGTCGTCTTGCCGGACTCGCCGTCGCCGAAAACCAGGAAGTGGGGATCGCCCGATTCCAGGTCGAGGTACACCGGGGCCAGGTCGGGCTCGCCCACCCCGATCGGCACCCCGGCCTCGAGGTCCTCGCCCGGCGCCGGGAGGTCGGTGAAGAGGAGCCGCCGGGGCAGCACCCGTGCCGGCGGTGCCCCGGGCCCGGTCCAGGCTCGCGCGGCCCGGCGGACGAGATCCTCCAGTGCCGCCTGCTGGCCCTCGAGCACGGCCCGGCCGTCGATCCGGGGCAGCGCGGCCTGGAAGAACCGGCGGTCGGGGGTCAGCCCCCGGCCGGGCACGCCGGCCGGCACCGACGCGGCCAGGCGCCGCTCGACCTCGGAGTCGTTGGGGTCGTTGAGCCGCAGCTCCAGACGGCCGCTGATGTTGTCGCGCAGGTTGCTGCGGATGTCCATCCAGCGGTTGGCGGTGACGACCAGGTGGACGCCGTAGCCGAGGCCCCGTGCGGCGAGGTCCAGGATGACGGGCTCCAGGTCCTCGAACTCCTGGCGCACCCCGGCCCAGTTGTCGATGACGAGGAACACGTCTCCGTAGGCCTCGTCGGGCAGGCCCCCGGTCGCTCGCAGCGCCCGCAGGCCCTGAGCGGAGTCGACGCCCGCCTCCCGGAACAGACGCTCGCGATGGTCCAGCAGCGTCCTCAGCTCGCTCACCACGCGCCGGGAGCGTTCGTGGTCGAACCGTCCGCACACGGTGCCGACGTGCGGCAGCTCCTGGAGCACCTGGAGCCCGCCTCCACCGAAGTCGATGGCGTAGCACTGCACCTCGGCCGGGGTGTGGGTGAGGGCGAGGGCGCACACCAGGGTGCGGAGCAGGGTGCTCTTGCCGGTCTGGGGCGCGCCCACGACGGCCAGGTGACCCATCCCGCCGGCGAAGTCCAGGGTGAGGACGTCCTTCGCCTGCTCGGTCGGCCGGTCGACCATGCCGATCGGCACCAGCAGCCGCCCTCGGCCCGGCCACTCCGACGCGGTCAGGCCGCGCCGGCCGTCCTCGGTGATCGGCCCCAGGAGGTGATCCAGGGTCAGGACGGGTTCCAGCGGCGGCAGCCACACCTGGTGGACGCGCGAGGTCGCGCCCTGCCGCAGCCGGTCGACCATCACCTGCACGGTGGTCGGCCCCCGATGGCCGGATGGTTCCGCGCCCGCCCCGGAGGGCGGCCCGGCCTCGGCGGAGAAGGCTTCGATCCGTGTCCGGACGGGCGGCGGGGGAGGCGGGGCGTGCGGCGTGGACACCGAGGCCACCCGGAACCGCAGCGGCGCGGCGGCGTCGACCTTGAGGTAGGCGGAGCCGGGGACGGGGGGCAGGGTGTAGGCGTCGACGCTGCCGATGACGGCCCGGCTCTCGGTGGCGCTGAACACGCGCAGCGCGATGCGGTAGCTGAGATGGCTCTCCAGGCCCCGGAGCCGTCCTTCGTCGAGCCGCTGGGTGGCGAGCAGCAGGTGCATGCCGAGGCTGCGGCCGACCCGGCCGATGGCCACGAACAGGTCGATGAAGTCCGGCCGGCTGGTCAGCAGCTCCCCGAACTCGTCCACGATGACGAGCAGGTAGGGCAGGGGCTCGAGGCCGGCGCGCTCCGCGAACCGGCGCTGGTAGTCGCGGATCGAGTCCAGGTTCCCGGCCCGCCGCAGGAGCTCCTGGCGCCGGAGCTGCTCCCCGTACAGGGCGTCGCGCATGCGGTCGACGAGCGCCAGGTCGGCCTGCAGGTTGGTGATCATGCCCGCCACGTGGGGGAGGTCGGCCATGCCGGCGAAGGTGGCCCCGCCCTTGAAGTCGACCAGGACCAGGCTCAGCTGCTCCGGCGGGTGGGTGGCGACGAGCCCGACGGTCAAGGTTCGGAGGAGCTCGCTCTTGCCGGAGCCGGTGGCGCCGACCACCAGACCATGGGGGCCGATGCCGCCGAGCGCGGGCTCTTTCAGGTCGAGGACCACGGGTTCGCCCTGGGCGGAGATGCCGAGGGGCGCCCGCAGGAGTTCGCGCTCCGATCGCGGTCGTGCCCCTCGCCCCGTCTCCGGCCGGTCCAGGTCGATCAGGTCGGCCAGCCGGCAGGTCTGGGCGAGGGTCTGACGACGGTCGCGCTCGTCGAGCCGAAGCCCGGCCAGCCGTCGCGCGATCGCCTCGGCCATGGTCGTGTCCATCGGGTCGGCGAGGCCCGATCGCGACCCGCCCGAGGCGTCGGTGGCGTCGAAGGTGCCGTCGGGGCGGACGTGCACGCGGACGTCGACGGCGGTGGGCTCGTCGCGCTGCGTCTCGACCAGGAAGACGGTGCTGGTGCCCAACTCCCGCCCGTGCTGGGCCAGCTCGGCGACCACGTCCAGGCGTGCCAGGGGGGAGTCGGCGGCGAACCCGTCCAGGACCACCAGCAGATGTGCCTGCGGCTCCTCCGCGGCGGCTCCCTCGGCGGCCGCCCCCGAGCGCCGGCGAGCGTCGTCGCGACGCCGCTCGAGGTCGTCGGCGATCCGCCGCAGCACCTCCTGGTCGCCGATGAGCATCCGGCCGTCGCCCCCACGGGCGTGGGGCAGCCACTTGACCAGCTCCCAGTGCTCCCCGGCCTCGGCCGGCCGGCACACCACCAGGCGCAGGTCGCGGGCCGCGCAGAAGGTCGCCAGCTCCATCACCATGGCCCGGGCGATCGCCCTCGTCGCCGGCCTGGGTCCGATCAGGCTGATCGACGGCCGCGACCTGAGGTCGACCGAGATGGGCTGAGCGGGGACGGTGCTCCAGCCGTCGATCAGCCGGCGGCAGGCGGCCACGAGGGCGGCGTCGCGGTCCGTCAACGGGCCGGCGTCCTCGGCCAGTCGCATCGGGGTGGCCAGGGGCACGTCGCCGAGGCCGAGGCGGGTCGACGCGAAATCGGGGTCCTCCGGGCGCCGTTCCCACACCCGGGTCCGGTCGCAGACGACGGCCCAGAGGCCGACCGGCCCCGGGTGGACGAAGTGGTCGGCCTCGTCCTGGAGGCGGGCGGTCGTCTCCGCGCGCTCGGCCAGCTCCTCCAGGTAGGTGAGGTACCGTTCCGCCTCGCGTTGGGCCCTTCGCCTGGCACCGGATCGCTGCTGCCAGTACATCCCGAACCCCAGCCCGATCGAGGCCAGCACCACCACCACCGCGATGGCGATGAAGATCCCGCTCGGGTTGAGGAGGACGAACGTGACGCTGCCGAGGCCGGTGACGAGGGGGAACAGCAGCTGCATCCAGAGGCTCATGCCCTCGCCCGCCGCGGCCGCCGGCGGCGGCTGAACGATCAGCTCGTCGGTCGGCACCGGTCGTGGCCACCGGCGGGCCGGACGGTGCAGTACGACCGTGCCCGGGGTGGGCGCGTCGGTCACCACCGCGTCGGGGAGAGGAAGGCCGCGAGCGCCCGGACGCGGCCTGCGTCATCGTCTGCCATCGCCATCACCTGCTGCGACGTCTGGGGGACGGGGCCAGGGGACGGGAGGCAGGATAGACGAAGGGGGTGGGGAGGGTGGAGGCGTCCCTCCCCACGCATCTTCACGCCGCCGGCGGAAGCGGTACCGCCGGCAGGACGATGGTCTGGTCCGGGTAGATCAGGCGCGGGTTCACGATCCGGTTCGCCCTCGCGATCAGCCCGTAGTCGTAGGGGTTGCCGTACTGGCGAGTCGAGAGGTCCCAGAGGGTGTCGCCGGGCACCACCCGGTAGCGCGGCAGCGACCCGACCGGCACCTTGCCGCCGACCCGCTCGTTGGGGTTCCTGATCGCGCCGACCTCGTCCATGCGGGTCACGTAGACCAGGCCCCGGAAGTCGCGGACCTGCGGTGACGTGAGGTCGAGGGCGGTGTTCACGCCGACGGTGGCGGCCGTCGACCCCAGCTGCGGGATCGCCTTGCCCAGGGTCAGGTACAGCAACCCGTTGAGGGCGACCGTGCCGGCGATGCCGAGCGAGGTCGCCCTGCTCCCCCCGCCCACGATCTCGAGGGCCCTCTGCACGCCGCCCAGGTCCCGCTGGAGGAAGGCGTGGTTGAAGAGGTTGTAGGCGTTGGCGGTGACCAGGGAGTTGAGGGCGCGGGAGACGGTCTGGTCGAACACCGCGGGCAGACGTGAGAGGACGAGGTTGCTCGAGCCGGTGACGCCCTGGGTCAGGCGGGCGAAGAGCGGGATCCTGGTCAGCGAGAGCCCGTCCTGGAGCCAGGCGGGCACGCTGGCCGGGGGCGTGCCGCTGAACCACCCGAGGGCGTTGCTCAGCTCCTCCATGGTCGGGATCACCGTCGGGTTCGCGAAGCCAGCGGCCTTCAGCGTGTTGGCGAGTGGGCCGGCCGGATACCCAGGAAGGTTCAGGCCGTTGGCCAGATCCTCCTGGAGCTGCAGCAAAGGCTGCATCCGGGCGAGCCGTGCCGGAAGGGAGAAAGCGGCGCCGACGGCACTGCCGATCAGCGCCTGCGAGAGCAACTGCGAGGAATCGAACTGGCTCCAGCCTTTGGTGGGATCGCCGAGCAGGAGCCCCCGCTCGAGCAGGCGGCTTCCGTAGAGCACGAGCAGGTTGAGCGGGAAAGCCGCCCGCATCGCGTTGAGGAAGAGGATGAACGCCTGGACCGCGGTCCAGAACTCCTCCAGGAGGGCCGAGCCCCGGACCACGGCGGCGATGCCCTCGGCGATGTCGGCCCCGGGGATCAACGCGGCGGCGGCGGTGACGCTGATCCAGATCCCCATCTCGACCGCGATCGACTCCAGGGTGTTGTAGAAGTTCTGCACCTCGTCGCCGGCGTCGTGCAGGGCCCTGGCCATCTGGTCGAACTGCGGGGTGAGGTCCTGGATGTCGATGGCCAGACCGTTCCAGTACTGCTGGAAGGCCTGGCCGGCGGGATCGTTCCAGTTGCCGTTCGGCCCCGAGGAGAGGTCGCGGAAGACGGTGCGCGTCAGGTCGTTCTCGAGGGCCCGGATCTCGTCGGCCACCGCCTGCCACTGCTGGGACGCCTGGTACAGAGCGGACGCGTCGCCGGCGAAGTGGGCGAGATCGTTGAGCCAGCCCAGAATCCGTCGCATCTCGTCGATGAGGCCGGTGATCGAGGCCCGGACCTGGGCCGGGCTGGCATGCGTCGGCGGGAGGTCCATGGTGCCCGAACCTCAGTGCACGACGCTGGCCTGGTCCGCGTTCAGGTAGTTGCTGGCGGACTGGTTCAGACCGTCGGCGACCGCCTGGAGGGCGTTGTGCAGGTTGGCGAGCCCCTGGAGGGCGCTGGAGCGGGCGCTCTCGTAGCGCTGGTAGGTGGCCGTTCCCTCGGACAGCTCGCCGAAGGCGTAGGTCGGGAGCTGACTGCCGGCGGTGAACGTCGCCTGGCGTCGCAAGATGGCCTCGGCGGCGGTGGCGAAGACCTTCGCCACCGTCTGCAGGGCGGCCGGGTCGACGTAGACGTCCCAGGCCCCCGAGCCGGGGGCGGCCTTCTGGATCAGCAGCTTGCCCTTGCCCATCGGCGCGCCTCAGCCGCCCCAGCTCTGCCGATTCGCGTTCTCCGCCCCCCACAGGTTGTGGTGGGCCACGTCCAGACCTCCACCCAGGCCCTTCAGCGCCTGGTTGAGGTCCGCGGCCGCCTGGTTCCACTTGAGCTGGTAGCGGTGGAAGGCGGCCTGGGCCTCGCCGCTCCAGCTCGCCAGCAGCTTGTTGACGCTCGCGTTGAGCTGGTCGTACTCCGCCTGGATCGTGTTCCAGGTCGCGTTGATCTGGTCCACGCTGGCCGTCATGACGTCGAATCTGGCCGAGATGATCATGTCGTTCCCTCCCCCTACCGGACCACGCTGGCCTGATCGGCCCGCTGGTAGTTCTGCTGGTTCTGGGTCAGCTGCTGGGCGATGCCGTCCAGCGCCTGGCGGAGGCGGACGTAGTCCTGCTGCCAGGCCGCGTAGACGCGCTGGAAGCTGGTCGAGGACTGACCCTCCCAGGTGCTCCACAGCTGCATCATCTGGGCGTCGAGCCGCGACAGCTGGCTCTGCATGGTCTGGACCAGGGATTGGGCCTGCTGGGCGGTCTGCCCCATCTGCCCGAGGTCGGCCCTGAACCCGCTACTACCTACGGCCATGACCGCGTACCTCCTTCCCTCCCGGGGATGCCATCTCGGACCCGACCCGAACCCCGGGCTGGACGGGAGGAGGACGACCGGTACGGCGCGAGGAGGAGGACGGTGCGGCGTCGGTGCTGGGTTGCGGTGCCCGGGCGGTTCCGGCTCGACGAGAACGTCGAGTGGTATTTTACCAGTCCACTGGTCCAGCAGACCAGTGGACCGCGGATCAGCTCCAGAGGAACTCGACCTGGGCCGCCGCCATCGCGTTGCAGTTGCCGGTCGGGCAGGCCGGGCTCTTGGGCCCGACGTACGGGCTCACGTAGGTCAGGCGGACGGTGAGGGTCCCCGTCCGCTGGAAGGGGGTCCCGATCGAGAACGTGGCCGGGATCGTGTACCAACCCCGGATCGACGGCTGGACGACCTGGAAGCTCTGGCTCTGCTGGCCGCCTCCGTTGGTGGCCGTGACCGTATAGCGGACAATCGCGCCGCTGTACTTGTTGGCGATCCAGACCCGCACCTGGACCTGGTCCCAGCGCCGGCCCCCCGTCGGCTGGCCCAGGTTCCACTGGTAGGTCGCCGTGCTGCTCCGGGTCCACAGCGCGGGGCCGGAGAAGTCAGGGTAGCCGCTCTCGGAGTTCCTGGTCCACTGGCCGGTGCCGGACGAGCAGCACGCCGCGCCGGGACCGACGATCAGGTGGTTGGCGTAGGTGAGCGGCGGGTCGGCGGCCGGGGACGCCGGGGGCGGAGAGGCGGGGGGCGGGGGAGGCGGGGCCGCGACCAGGTGTTCGACTGGCGGGCTCGGCTCCGACTCCGGACCGCCGCCCCCGCCCCCTGGCCCGGGTCCGCTGCTCGGGGCCTCGGGCGGGGAGGATGGAGCCGGGCTCGGCGGCGGGCTCGGGCTGGACGTGGCCGGGACCCGCGCGGCGGCACGCGGCTGAGGGGCGGCCGGCGGGTGGGGGAGGCCGGTGAAGGCCCCGAGGCCGAACGCTGCCCCCAGGTAGAGCATCGTCGCCAGGACGATCGTGCCGATGCGGAGCCGGGACGGGTCGACGCCCCCGCGGCTGCGCAGGAGGTCCAGGAAACGGCGGGATGGGCCCGGCGGTGGCGCGTGCGAAGGTGGCTTCATGCCGGCTCAGATGTTGAATGCGGCCCGCAGGCTGACGTTGCTAGCGCTGGCCGCCTGGCCGAGGAACCCGTGCAGCCCGAGCAGCTGCTCGGTCGTCTTCAGTAGGCCGTAGTGGTTGAAGAGCTGCCGGGATCGGGCGCCCTGGGGCGTCGAGGGCGCGATGACGAACGTCGGCACGTGACAGCCGTGGGCCGTGGCGTTGTGGGCGCAGTTCCTCGTCTCGTCGGTGCTGCCCTCGTCCCAGGTCACGATCACGACGGTGTTGCCGGACCGATAGGCCGGGCTGTCGACGATCCGGGGGATCCAGTACGCCAGCCAGGCGTCGCCCGAGCGGACCGGGCAGCTGTGCATGTCGTCGCACTCGTTGGGGGTGACGAAGGCGAAGTTTGGGAGGCGGTCGTGGGTGAGGTCGTCGGCGAAGGCCCCGGCGGAGCGACCGCCCAGGGGCACGTCCCAGCGCTGACAGGCGGTGGCCGCCGGGCGGTAGTAGACGGCCGGGTTGTGGTGGGCGCTGTAGAGGCCGGAGTCGGAGCGGTCGCAGTTCGACGGCATCGACTCCTCGTACGAGCGCCAGGTCTTGCCCGCCGCCTGCAGCTGCGTGAACAGGTTGTTCACCCCCTGCGAGCAGCGGGAAGGACTGCAGTCGCTGGTGACGAGCGTCTCGCCGGAGGTGGCGGCGAGGTAGTTGGGCAGGGACGGATGGGAGACGTTGTGGTAGTTCTCGGCCAGCCCGCACTCGGCCATCAGGGTGTGGTTCTCGAACGGCGCCGCCGCGCTCCCGACCACGTCGCCGTAGCTGCGGTTCTCCATCCAGATCCAGATGACGTGGGCCCAGGTGGCGGGATGGCTCTTCGTCCTCCCGCACGGCGACGAAGACGAGGCGGCCGGGGGCCGGGAGTTCGGGGGCGGGCTCGCCGGGGCGGGCGTGGCTCGGGGGCCGATCGCCCCGCCGGTCGACCTGGCCGGCGTCGGCACCCCGGTGGGATGCGGGGTACCACCGGTCTGGGCGTTGCCGGCCTGGGCGTTGCCGGTCTGGGCGTTGCCGGTCTGGGCGTTGCCGGCCTGGACGTTGCCGGCCTGGACGTTGCCGGCCTGGACGTTGCCGGCCTGGACGTTGCCGGCCTGGACGTTGCCGGCCTGGACGTTGCCGGCCTGGACGTTGCCGGCCTGGACGTTGCCGGCCTGGACGTTGCCGGCCTGGACGTTGCCGGCCTGGACGTTGCCGGCCTGGACGTTGCCGGCCTGGACGTTGCC
>Ga0209810_1000636_pt1 | contig 70353 bp, 53 predicted proteins | sample Coa_R1_7_FD_187159 | JGI IMG/M metagenome (GOLD analysis project Ga0209810, IMG submission 187159) | Surface soil microbial communities from Centralia Pennsylvania, which are recovering from an underground coalmine fire - Coalmine... | ecosystem: Environmental > Terrestrial > Soil > Unclassified...
CCCCCCCGACCACGTTGTCCACTACATTTTCGAGCAGGCGTTGCGGCGGGGGCAGAGCGATTCGCGTTGCAAAGCGGTGGCGAGCGCGGCGACGGCCAGCACGAAGGTGAGAGCGGCGGCTCAGGCGCGGGGGCTCACTTCTTCGCCTCCCTGAGCACCTCGGCGCGGATCTTTGCCTCGACCTGTGCCGCGGGCTTGCCGTCGAGAAAGGCCGTGGCGGCGGAATCCACCGGGGACCTGAGCACCCCGTCGGGGCCTATCGCGTACCAAGCACCGGTCCAAAGGTCATGCGTGTCGCTTGCCACGTAGGCAAAAACCAGATAATTGCGCCCGGGCTCGATCCACGCGCCCGTGTCGGCATCGAAGACGCACTGGCCGCGCACCACGGCAACACCGCCCCCAGCGCGAAGGACAAGCGGAGCCTTCAGCGCGAGGCCTGGCTTGCGTTGCAGCGGAATCGCGGAGCGGAACGTGACGACCGCGATCGGATCCTTGTCGGGTGGCGGTCCCGGTCGCCAGGCTACGGACTGCACGGTCCCAGCAACCACGAGGTCGCTGTCCTGGACCGCCCCCGCGATCGTTGGTACGCCGGCGTAGTCCTGGATCGCTGGGCCGATCACACGGTCGGGCGCGGCAAAGCCGGGGTAGCCGGCGGCAAGCGCTTTGGGATTGACCGGGTAGCGCGGCCCTTGCCGTTGTTGCTGTGCGAAGAGCGGGCAAACGGTAAAGACCGTGACAGTTGCTACCGCTAGGGCTGAACGATTCATAGTCTATTGTTATGCCCTGGCGTGACTAGACACCGTTGCGGAGCGGGTGGTTCCCGGGAGATCGGCGCCGGCGGGGCGATACTACGAGGCGGAGCGGCGGCGCGTGCGGAATCTGAAACTTACGCTCAGCTATGACGGCACGGATTTTTGCGGCTGGCAGGTGCAGCCGGATCGGCCGACGGTGCAGCAGGCGGTGACCGAGGCGCTGGCGCGCATCACCGGCGAGCGCCCGGTCGTGCACGGCTCGGGGCGCACCGATGCGGGCGTGCACGCGCTCGAGCAAGTGGCGAACGTGGCGCTGGCGGCGCCGCTGCCGGCGGCGAACTTGCGGCGGGCGCTGAACGCCTTGCTGCCGGCAAGCATTCGCGTGCTCGCGGTGGCGGAGGCGGCGCCGGACTTTCACGCGCGCCGCGATGCGCTGGCGAAGCTGTATCGCTACCGGCTGTATCGCGGCGAGGTCTGCCCGCCGTTTCTGGCGCGCTACGTCTGCCCCTGGCCGTATCCGCTCGACGAGGCGGCGATGCAGGCGGCGGCGCCGGCCTTCGCCGGACGGCACGACTTCACCTCGCTGGCGGCAGCGGGCGAGCTGGGCGGGCGGGGCGCGGTGCGAGAGGTGCTGGTCTCGCGCCTGGAGCGGCAGGGCGAGGAACTGGTGTACGAGGTGCTGGGGCGGGGCTTCTTGCACCACATGGTGCGCAACATCGTCGGCTTGCTGCTGGAAATCGGGCGCGGGCGGCGCGCGCCGGCGGAGGTGGCGCGCGTGCTCGCCGCCCGCGACCGGCGGCAGGCGGCGGGGACGGCGCCGGCGCGGGGGCTGACGCTGGTGCGCGTCTTCTATGCGGAAGCCGAGATCGCCGCCTGGCGCGGCGGGGCGGGACTATGATGAACGCGAGGGCAGGCGGTGGCGGAGATGCGGCAGCGGACGTGGATCTACGACTGGAACCAGGCGGGCGGCTCCGAATTGCCCGCCGCCGGCACGCGCGTGCTGCTGAATGACGAGAGCCTGCGCGACGGCCTGCAATCGCCCTCGGTGCGCGATCCGGAAATCGAAGCCAAGCTGGAAATCCTGCACTTGATGGCGGCGGTGGGCATTCGCTCGGCGGATTTGGGCCTGCCCGGCGCGAGCGCGCGCGCCTATGCCGACACGCTGCGGCTGGCGCGCGAGGTGGCGGCGTGCCGGCTGCCGCTGCGCTGCTATTGCGCCGCCCGCACCGTGCGCGGGGATTTGGAGCCGGTGGCCGAGATCGCGCAGCAGGCCGGCTTGCCGCTGATGGCGGCGGCCTTCATCGGCAGCAGCCCGATCCGGCGGGTGGCGGAGGATTGGACGGTCGAGTATCTGGTCGCCACCAGCCGCGAGGCGGTGCGCTATGCGCGGCAGCTCGGGCTGGCGGTGATGTTCGTGACCGAGGACACGACGCGCTGCGATCCGGAGACTATGCGCGCGCTCTACGGCGCGGCGCTGGCGGAAGGCGCCGAAGTGATCACCTTGTGCGACACCGTCGGCCATGCCACGCCGGCGGGCGCGCGGGCGCTCGTGCGTTTCGTCAAAGAGGAGATCGCCGCCGCCTACCCGGGCGTGCGCATCGACTGGCACGGCCACGCCGACCGCGGGCTGGGCGTGATCAACTCGCTGGCGGCGGTGGCCGCGGGCGCCGATTGCATCCACGGCTGCGCGCTAGGCATCGGCGAGCGCGCCGGCAACACGGCCCTCGATCAGGTGATCGTCAACTTGGCGCTGCTCGGCTGCCCGGCGGCGACGGCCGAGGGAACGGAAGCCGAGGGCGTGGATCTGACGCGCTTGCCCGATTATGTACACGCGGTGGCGCGCGCCACCGGGGTGGCGATTCCGCCGAATTACCCGGTGATCGGCGCCGATGCCTTTCGCACCGCCACCGGCGTGCATGCGGCGGCGGTGGTGAAGGGCTGGCGCAAAGGCGACAGCGAACTCGCCGATCGCGTCTATTCGGGCGTGCCGGCGAGCTGGTTCGGGCGCGAACAGGAGATCGAGATCGGGCCGATGAGCGGCAAATGGAACGTGATCGCGTGGTTCGAGCGGCACGGCTACGCCGCGGACGAGGCGGCGGTCGCCCGCGTGCTCGCCGCCGCGAAGCGATCGCGCGCGGTGCTGAGCGACGCGGAGGTAGAGCAGGCGCGAGCGCCGCGCTAGGAACCTGGGCAGCGAGATACCTTGGGCGCCGGGGCAGGACGTGAAAGCGGCGCACGCCAAGCGGAAGCTCTGGTGTCCCGACCCTTGCCCCAGGCTTCGGCAATCACCCGGCGCTCCGTTCTGGAGGTCGCGCCGGCAAGGACCGGGGATCCGCGAAGCAGGTGCAAGGCGCGGCGCCCGCCGTTCGCGGCTACTCTCTAAGGCATGCGAGCTGTCTTGCAGCGGGTCAGCCGGGCGCGGGTGCGCGTCGGCGAAACGATCACCGGCGAGATCGGAGCGGGTTTGGTGGCGTTGATCGGCGTCGAGCGCGGCGACACCGATGCCGACGTCCAGTATCTCGCGGCGAAGATCCCCAACCTGCGCTTGTTCGCCGACGACGCAGGCAAGATGAACCTCAGCCTCAAGCAGTGCGGCGGCGCGATCTTGGCGATTTCGCAGTTCACGCTGCTCGCGGATTGCCGCAAAGGCCTGCGCCCCTCGTTCGAGCGCGCGGCCGCGCCGGCCGAGGCCGAAGCGCTTTACCAGGCGCTGGTCGCCGCTCTGCGCGAGGCCGGCTGCGAGGTCGCGACCGGCGTCTTCCGCGCGGTGATGAGCGTGGAATTGGCCAACGAAGGCCCGGTCACGATCTGCTTGGAAAGCCGCGATCGCCCAGACGGCGAAGCCGCCAAGCGTGGTTAATGCGCCGCCAAAACCCACCCAGCGTGGCTAAAAAGCCACGAAGTGCCCGGCTTGGCTCCCCGTAAGTCTTGGGGATGGAAAGACTTATGTGACTGTGCCAAGATGGGGTGGCGAATGCAGAACCAGGCCACCATTAGCCGCGAAGTGAGTACCAGCGGGGTCGGGCTGCACAGCGGCGCGCCGGTGCGGCTCACGCTGCGCGGGGCGGCGGCGGGCGCCGGCATCCAGTTCCGGCGGAGCGATCTCGAGGGCTTCATCGTCGAGGCCAGCGCGGCCAACATCGCCCAGGTCAGCTACGCGACCAGCTTGATGAAAAAGGGCGTGTTCATCTCGACCACCGAGCACGTGCTGTCGGCGCTGATCGGGCTGGGCATCGACAACGTGATCGTCGAGATCGACAACCTGGAAGTGCCGATCCTCGACGGCAGCGGACTGCCGTTCGTGGAGATGATCGAACGGGCGCGGCCGCGGGCGCAGCGGCGGCGGCGCTGGGCGATGCGGATCCTGCAGCCGCTGGAGCTGCGCGAAGGCAGCAAATTCATCGGCGTCTATCCGGCGCGCGGCTATCGGTTGGCCTACAGCATCAATTTTCCGCACCCGGCGATCGGGCGGCAGACGTTCGAGCTGGAGCTGACGCCGGCCCGCTATCGGCAGGAACTGGCGCCGGCGCGCACCTTCGGCTTCCTCAAGGACGTGGAGGCGATGCGGCGGCAGGGGCTGATTCGCGGCGGCTCGACGGAAAACGCGGTGGTGCTCGATGAGAGCCGGGTGGTCAACGGGCCGCTGCGCTTCGCCGACGAGTTCGTGCGCCACAAGATGCTCGACCTGATCGGCGACCTGGCGCTGCTGGGCTATCCGCTGGAGGGTTTCGTGCGCGCGGACCGCGCCGGGCACGCCTTGCACACGGCGCTGGTCAAGCGTCTGCTGCGCGAGCGCGAGCTGTGGGAGCTGGTGAGCTTGGAAGAGCCGGAGGCGGCAACGACGCGGGCGACGGCGCGCGCGGCCCTCTCGGTATACTGAGCGGAGGAGACCTCCCGTGAGCACGACGGCCCCGCTCGAGACGCTGGAATCGAATCCCTGGGAATCGCAGGAAGCGCGCTTCAACCTGGCGGCGCAAAAGCTCAACCTCGACGAAGGGCTGTGGCGGGTGCTGCGGTATCCCACGCGCGAGATCACCCTGCACATTCCCGTGCAGATGGATGACGGGCGGGTCGAGGTTTTCACCGCCTACCGCGTGCAACATAGCGTCGCGCGCGGGCCGGGCAAGGGCGGCATTCGCTACGCGCCCGACGTCACCCTCGACGAAGTGCGCGCGCTGGCCAGTTGGATGACCTGGAAGTGCGCCGTCGTCAACATTCCCTTCGGCGGCGCCAAGGGCGGCATCATCTGCGATCCGCGGTTGCTGTCGCAAGGCGAACTGGAGCGGCTCACCCGCCGCTACACGGCCGAGCTGATGGAGTTCATCGGGCCCGAACGCGACGTGCCTGCGCCCGACGTGAACACCAACGAACAAGTGATGGCGTGGATCATGGATACCTATTCCATGCACGCGCGCCATACGGTGACGGCGGTGGTGACCGGCAAACCGCTGGACTTGGGCGGCTCGCGCGGGCGGCGCGAGGCCACCGGCCGCGGCTGCATGATCGTGTGCGACCAGGCGATCAAGAAGCTGGGGCTCGAGCGCAGCCGCACGCGCGTCATCGTGCAAGGCTTCGGCAATGTCGGCGGCAACGCCGCGCAGTTGCTGGCGCGCGCCGGCTATCGGGTGGTCGGCATTGACGAATTCGACGGCGGCATCCACAACCCCAAGGGCCTCGACATTCCCGCACTGGTCGAGTACCGCGCCGCCAACGGCACCTTGCAGGGCTTTCCCGGCGGCGAGGCAATCCCCCGCGCGGAGCTGCTGACCATGCCCTGCGATATCTTGCTGCCCGCCGCCACCGAGAACCAGATCACCACCCGCAACGCCGACCGCATCCAGGCCAAGATCGTCTGCGAAGGCGCCAACGGCCCCACCACCGCCGCCGCCGACGAAATCCTGCAGGACAAGAAGATTTTCGTCATTCCCGATATTTTGGCCAACGCCGGCGGCGTCACGGTTTCCTATTTCGAGTGGGTGCAGGATCGCCAGGGCTATTTCTGGAAGGAAGCCGAGGTCAACGATCAGTTGCAGCACATCATGGAAGCCAGCTTCCAAGACGTCGTCGCCTACGCCGAGCGCCATCAAGTCAATAACCGCATCGCCGCCTATATGCTGGCCATAGACCGGGTGGCGTTCAGCATCAAGTTGCGCGGCATCTACGCCTGACGCGGCGCTCCGGCAGCGGAGATCGCGGGCCAAAGATCAGGCCGCCGGCGCCGCGGAGGCGGCCGCCGCCAGGGGGCGCGTCCAGGCCCTCCCTGCACTCGACCATGGCCAAGGCCATCATCAAGGACCGCGCCGCGGCGCGGCTCCATGCCGGGCATCCCTGGGTCTATCGCAGCGACCTGCTCGGCTTCGAGGGCGCGGCGCCGGCGCCGCCCGCGCCGGTGATGCTGGCGGACCGCCGCGGACGCAGCCTGGGCTGGGCCGATTACAGTCCGCAGTCGCAGATTGCGCTGCGGCGGCTGACGGCGGCGGAGGCGGCGCCCGAGCCGACCTGGCTGGCCGAGCGGCTGCGCGCCGCGCTGGCCTATCGCCGCCGCTTTGTCGCCGACAGCGACGCTTACCGGTTGTGCGCCGGCGAAGCCGACGGCTTGCCGGGACTGGTGGTGGATCGTTACGGCGCCGCCGTCGCGCTGCAAACGCTGACCCCCGCCATGGAGGCGCGCCAACCGGAGGTCGTGGCCTGGCTGGAAGCGGAGCTGGCGCCGGAAGTCATCGCCGAGCGCAATGACACCCGCTTACGCCAACTGGAAAGCCTCGCATCCCGCGCCGGGTTGCTGCGGGGAACCACGCCGCTGGCGCAGGCTCATATCAACGGCGTGCGGTTCGAATTCGATCTGCTGGCGGGGCAAAAGACCGGCGGCTTTCTCGACCAGCGGCAGAACTGGGCCGCCGCGGCCGCTTACGCTCGCAGCGGCGGCACCGCGCTCGATGTCTTCACTTATCAGGGTGGATTCGCGCTGCACCTCGCCCGCGCCGGCGCGCAGGTGACAGCGGCCGATCTATCCCGCCCGGCGCTCGAGCGCGCCGAGCGCAACGCCCTCGCCAACGGCTTCGATGGCGTCGAATGGATCGAAGCCAACGCCTTCGATTTGCTGCGCCACTACGATGAGAGCGGACGCAAGTTCGACGTCATCGTTCTCGACCCGCCCGGCTTCGCCCGCAATCGCGCCGCGCTCGCCGCCGCCGCCCGCGGCTACAAGGAAATCAACTTGCGTGCGCTGCGCTGTCTGCCCGCCGGCGGCATTCTCGTCACCTGCTCCTGCTCCCATCTGCTCGGCGAAACCGCCTTTCTCGAGATCGTGCTCGCCGCCGCCGCCGATGCGGGGCGGGAGCTGGTGCTGCTGGAGCGCCGCACGCAGTCGCTCGATCACCCGGTCCTGCCCGCCATCTCCGAAACCCAATACCTGAAGTGCTTGCTCTTTCTCGTTCGCTAGCGCATCGGCCCGAACGAGCTCGCGCGGCTCTGGGGTCAGCGGTGGACGGCGTTGGCCGAAACCTACACTGGACGATCCTGATTGCGCCAGGAATCAGGCTGTTTGGCTGCCGAGATGGCCCGAAGCGTTCCTTTTATATTGTTGAAAACAAAGTAGAAAAATTTGTTGTCAAAATACTTGACAACATGACTATCAAATGAATATTATTTAGTTGCAGTCAGATTTTTCCCGATGGAGGTAAATCACTGATGACGACCTTGGCTTTTCCCTTGAAGACCTGGCAGGAGCAGGTGAACGAGTTTTTAGAGCAGGCGTTTCCGGCGTTGAGCGACGGCGTGCAAGCCGATTGGGCGCCGCGCGCGGCGATTTATGAAGACGATCAGCAACTGATGCTCGAACTCGATGTGCCCGGCGTCAGGCAGGAGGACCTCGAGATTCGCGTCGAGAAGGGGCAACTGCTGGTCCGCGGCGAGCGCAAGCCGACGGCGGCCATGGAGAACTACCGCCGTGTGGAGCACCGCTACGGCACGTTCACGCGCGCGTTCTCGCTGCCCGAGTTCGTCAACCAGGAAGGGGTGACGGCGGAGCTGAAGAACGGCGTGCTGGCGATCGCCCTGCCGAAGCGGGACGAGACCAAGCCGCGCACGGTGACGGTGCGCGTCAACGAGAGCAAGTAAGGCCTACCATTATTGAGGAAGGGGAGGGGCGGCGGCAGCGTTCGCCGCCCCGTGTGCTTTATGGCGATTCGTTTCGACAAGTTGACGGTGAAGGCCCAGGAAGCGCTGGAGTCAGCGCGAGTCTCGGCAGCGGAGCACGGGCAAGCGATGATCGAGCCGCTGCATCTGCTGGCGGCGCTGGCGGGCGACCGCGACGGCGTGATTCCGCCGCTGCTGCGCCGGCTGGAGGTGAACGTCGAAGCGCTGGCCGGGGAAGTGGAGCGGGAACTGGAGCGGCGGCCGCGCGTCGAGGGCGCGACGGTCGAGCGCGGGCTGAGCCCGGCGCTGGCGCAGGCGCTGGAGAACGCGTTTCGCCAGGCGGATAAGTTCCACGACGAATACGTCTCTTCCGAGCACCTGCTGCTCGGCATCGTCGAGCTCAGCGGCGATGCCGCGCAGCGGCTGCTGGCGGCGCAGGGGGTGACGGCCGACCGGGTGCTGCAAGCGCTGCGGGCGATTCGCGGCAGCCAGCGCATCACCGATCCCAACCCCGAAGCCAAGTATCAGGCGCTGGAGCGCTACGCCCGCGACCTGACGGAGCTGGCGCGCAAGGGCAAGCTCGATCCGGTGATCGGCCGCGACGAAGAGATCCGCCGCGTGGTGCAGGTGTTGTCGCGGCGCACCAAGAACAATCCGGTGCTGATCGGCGAGCCGGGGGTAGGCAAGACGGCGATCGTCGAAGGCCTGGCGCAGCGCATCGTGGCGGGCGACGTACCGGAGGCGCTGAAGACGAAGCGGGTGGTGGCGCTCGATTTGGGGGCGATGATCGCCGGCGCCAAGTACCGCGGCGAGTTCGAAGACCGGCTGAAGGCGGTGCTAAAGGAGATCGAAGACGCGGGCGGCGCCATCATTCTCTTCATCGACGAGCTGCACACGCTGGTCGGCGCGGGCGCGGCGGAGGGGGCGATGGACGCCTCCAATATGCTCAAGCCGGCGCTGGCGCGGGGCGAGCTGCGCGCCATCGGCGCCACCACGCTCAACGAGTACAAGAAGCACATCGAGAAAGACGCGGCGCTGGAGCGGCGCTTCCAGCCGGTGTACATCGGCGAGCCCACGCTGGAAGACGCGCTGGCGATCCTGCGCGGCCTCAAGGAGCGCTACGAGATTCACCACGGCGTGCGCATCAAGGACGCGGCGCTGGTGGCGGCGGCGCGCCTCTCGCACCGCTACATCGCCGACCGCTTCCTCCCCGACAAGGCCATCGACCTGGTGGACGAGGCGGCGGCGGCGCTGCGCATGCAGCTCGATTCGCGGCCGGCGGCGATCGAGGCGCTGGAGCGGCGCATCACGCAGCTCGAGATCGAGCGCACGGCGCTGGCGAAAGAGGATGACCCAGGCTCGCGGCAGCGGCTGCGGCAGATCGAGGCGGAGAGCGCGAATCTGCGCGAGCAAGCCGCCGCTTTGACCGCGCGCTGGCAGCGGGAGAAGGATCTGATCCAGCGGGTCCGCGATCTGAAGCAGCAACTGGACTCGCTGCAAGTCGAAGAGCAGCAGGCCGAGCGCGCGGGCAATCTGAGCCGCGTCGCCGAGATTCGCTTCGGGCGGCGGGTGGCGCTGGAAAAGGAACTGGCCGCCGCCAGCCGCGATCTCGAAGCCGCCGAGCAGGGCGAGGAGCGGCTGCTGCAGGAAGAGGTGGACGAGCAAGACATCGCGCGCGTGGTGTCGAAGTGGACCGGCATCCCAGTGAGCAAGATGCTGGAGAGCGAGACGCAGAAGCTGGTGCACATGGAGGAGCGCCTGCACGCGCGGGTGGTGGGGCAGGAGGCGGCGGTGGTGGCGGTATCGGAGGCGCTGCGGCGCTCGCGCGCCGGCCTGAGCGATCCGCGGCGGCCGATCGGCTCGTTCCTGTTTCTCGGCCCCACCGGCGTCGGCAAGACGGAGCTGGCGCGGGCGCTCGCGGAATTTCTCTTCGATGACGAGCACGCGATGGTGCGGCTCGACATGAGCGAGTACATGGAAAAGCACTCGGTGGCGCGGCTGATCGGCGCCCCGCCGGGCTACGTCGGCTACGAGGAGGGCGGCCAGCTCACCGAGAAGATTCGCCGCCGGCCTTATGCGGTCATCCTGCTCGACGAGGTCGAGAAGGCGCATCCGGACGTCTTCAACATCCTGCTGCAGATTCTCGATGACGGCCGCCTCACCGACGGCCAGGGACGGACGGTGGACTTCCGCAATACCGTCGTGATCATGACCTCGAATCTCGGCAGTTCCCTGATCCATGCCGAGGATTTCGCGGACGCCGAGCGCGAAGCGCGCATGCGCGCCAACGTCATGGGCGTGCTGCGCCAGCACTTCAAGCCGGAGTTCCTGAACCGGGTGGATGACATCATCATCTTCCATTCCCTCGGCCGGGCCGAACTCGAGCAGATCGTGGAACTGCAGCTGGCCCATCTGCGGGCACAACTGGCCGAGCGGCAGATTCGGCTGGCGCTGACGCCGGCGGCGCGGGAGCTGGTGCTCACCCAGGGCTACGATCCGCAGTATGGGGCGCGGCCGCTCAAGCGCGCGCTGCAGCGGCTGGTGCAGAATCCGCTGGCGGCCGCGCTGCTCAAGGGCGAGATCAAGCCCGGCGACGCGGTCGAGGCGGACGCGGCGCCCGGCGGCGACGCCCTGCAGTTGAACGTGGTCGTCTACGAGCGCCAGCCGGCGTAAGCGCGCGGCGCGCCGCCCCGTCCCGGCGCTTTGCTCCCGGCAAGAAGCCGAGCGCCGTGCTCGAAACGCGCGCCCGCTAGCGCGCGAGGGGCGAGGGCGGCCGCCCGAGGGCGCCCGAAGCGCGCGGGAAGGCGCCGCCGCGGGGCGGCGGCGATCGCCGGCGCGCATCCTGCGGCTGCGGAAAGCATCCAACGGGCGGGAGATAATTGAGGAAAGAGACGAGCATGCCGCATGCAAATCCTTAAGACAACGCTTCTGCTGACGCTATTGACGGTGGTGTTCCTGCTCATCGGCAATTGGCTGGGCGGCGAGACCGGGGTGGTGATCGCGCTGGTGCTGGCGGCGGCGATGAACTTCGGCGCGTACTTTTATTCCGACAAGATCGCGCTGGCGACCTACAGCGCGCAGCCGGTGAGCCGCGAGGAGCTGCCTCGCGTTTATCGCATTCTCGACGGGCTTACCGCACGCGAGAACCTGCCGATGCCGAAGGTCTACGTGATTCCGACCGACTCGCCCAATGCTTTCGCCACGGGCCGGAACCCGCAGCATGCGTCGGTGGCGGTGACGCAAGGCATTCTCAATCTGCTCGACGACGAGGAGCTGCAAGGCGTGCTCGGCCACGAACTCGGCCACGTGCGCAACCGCGACATCCTGATCAGCTCGATCGCGGCGACCATCGCCGGCGCGATCATGCTGCTAGCGCGCTTCGCCGGCTGGGCGGCGCTGTTCGGCGGCGAGCGCGACGAGGAGGGCGGCGCGCTGGGCGCGCTGGCGCTGATGATCGTGGCCCCGATCGCGGCGATGCTGATCCAGCTCGCCATTTCGCGGTCGCGGGAATACGCGGCCGACGCCAGCGGCGCGCAATGGACGGGAAATCCGGCGGCGCTGGCGCGTGCGCTGGAAAAGCTGGAAGCGTATGCGCAGCGGCGGCCGCTGCTGGCGACACCTTCGACGGCGCACCTCTTCATCATCCAGCCGAGCACGCGCGCATGGCTGGCCAACCTATTCTCCACGCACCCGCCGATCCCCAAGCGCATCGAGCGGCTCATCGGCCGCTCGGCGGTGAATTACTAAGAGCGGGCCAGGGGATCGCGGGCGAAGCGCGGCGGCGCCGCGCCTAAGTTTTCAGTAGCGCCGGCCGCCAAAGCCGCCGCGGCCGCCGCTGGCGCGCTCGGTCTTGGGGCGGGCTTCATTGACGTTGAGCTTGCGCCCGCCGAAATCGGCGCCATTGAGCGCGGCGATGGCCTTCTCGCCGTCGGCGTCGTTGGTCATTTCGACAAAGGCGAAGCCACGGGAGCGCCCGGTGTCGCGATCGGTCATGATGCTCACCCGGTCGACGGAACCGTATTGCTCGAACAAACCGCGCAGATCAGCTTCGGTCGTGCTGAATGACAAGTTGCCAACAAAAATGTTTTTCAAGCGGAAACCCCTCGGAGAAGCGTGCTATCTGAACGGGATGCTGATCTGGAGAAATAGGCAGGAGCGAACCGCGGACATGCGGGCAGGCTGTTCTCTATCCTGAGCGGCGGACCTTCAGACGCAGCGCCAGTATAGCACAGCACCTATCGCGAGGACGGCCCATCGGGGTGGTAGCCGCGGCGCTCTCGCCTTTGGGCTCCGGCCGCACGCGCCTCCCGGCTCCGCCCGCCGCGCGGCCTCCCCGGCCCGCTGCCGGCGGCTCTTGCCGGGCCCCCGGAACCAGGCTTGCCTGGGCAGGCGCGGCTTCGGCGCCCACAGGTTGCCGCCGGGAGTATGATTTTGGGGCCATGTCACGCTTGCTTCTCAGTGTCCTAGCCCTATCTCTTTTCTTATCCGCGCAGGATGGGGTCACACTACTGCTCCAGCGACTCACCGACGCGCCCGGCCCCTCCGGCTTCGAAGAGCCGGTGCGCAAGATCATGGTGGCGGAGATGCAGCCCTATGCCGCCGGCATCCGCTATGACGGCCTGGGTTCGGTGATCGCGCGGCAGGGAACGGCGGGCCCGCGCATCATGATTGACGCGCACATGGACGAACTCGGCGGCATGATTCGCCGGATCCGTCCCGACGGCTTCCTCTCGATGCAGATGCTGGGCGGCTGGCTGGATCAAGCGCTGCCCGATCAGCGCTGGGTCATTATCGGCTCGAAAGGCCCGGTGCCGGCGGTCACGACGATTTGGGATGCGCACATCACGCCGGCGGAGGAGCGCGCGCGGGTGATCCCGCGCGAGGCGATTTTTCTGGATGCCGGCGCGCGCACCGCGGCGGAGGCGCGGGCGCTAGGGATCGAGCCGGGAGATCCGGTGGCGCCGGTTTCGCCGTTCGAGATCATGGCGGGCGGCCGCCGCTATGTGGCCAAGGCCTGGGACGACCGCGTGGGCTGCGCGGTCATGATCGAGATGATGCGGCGTCTGGCGGCGGCGGGCTCGCATCCCAACCAGCTTTTCTATGCCGCCACGGTGCAGGAGGAGATCGGCCTGCGCGGCGCGCAGACGGCCAGCGAGGTGATCCGCCCCGATCTCGGCTTGGCGCTCGAGGTGGGGATCGCCAAGGATGTGCCGGGCACCGATCCCGAGCGCGCGCAAGAGGTGCTCGGCGGCGGTCCCGGGCTGTTTCTCTACGACACCAGCGAGCTGCCGAACCGCAAGTTGGCGGCCTTCGTGCGGCAAGTGGCGGCGGAGAGCCATATTCCCTTGCAGACCGATCTGGTCGCCGGCTACGGCGACGATTCCGCGGAGATTCAGAAGAGCAACGGCGGCGTGCCCACGGTCAATCTGGTGATTCCGACGCGCTACACGCACGCGCATAACGGCATGATTTCGCGCGCCGACTTCGATCGCATGGTGGATTTGATGGTCGCGCTGGTCGAGCGTCTGGACGCGCCCACGGTGGCGCGCATCCGCTCATTCGCGCCGTAAGCGGGCCGGCCGCCGGCGCGGCGCGCGCCGGACGCCGCCGCCGATCGTGTCGTCCGCGCTCGCGATCGCCGGACCCCGGCACCTGATGTAGCCTCCGCGTATGGCTCACGCCTATATTCATGGCACCGCCGCCCCCGAGCAGGAGCGGCTGGCGCGGCTGAACGAACTGACGAACGCGCCGTTTCTCGAGTTTCTGGCCTGCCGCGCGGGGGAGCGCGTGCTGGAAGTCGGCAGCGGCCTGGGCATTTTGGCGGCGCAAGCGGCGGCGCGGGCGGCGCCGGGAATGCTGGTGGGGCTGGAGCGGGCTCGCGAACAGCTTGCGGCGGCGCGCCGCCTGGTGGCGAGCGGCCGGCCGCGGCTGTATTTCTGCGGCGGCGACGCGCGGGCGCTGCCCTTCGCCGGCGGGACCTTCGATCTCGTCTACGCGCGCTACTTGCTCGAGCACGTCGCCGATCCCGCCGGCGCGCTGCGCGAGATGCGGCGCGTGCTGCGCGCGGGCGGGCGGCTGTGCGTGCAAGAGAACGACAACTTCGCGCTCAAGTTCGATCCGCCGTGCCCGCGCTTCGCGCGCGTCTGGCGCCGCTTTTGCGCCTTGCAGCGGCGGCTGGGCGGCGATCCAGCGATCGGCAAGAAACTGTTCCGGCTCCTGCGGGCGGCCGGCTTCACGCGCGTCGCGGTAAGCCTGCAGCCGGAGACTTATGCCGCCGGCTCGGCTGCCTTTGTTCCCTGGGTCGCCAACTTCATCGCCTTGGTGCGGCCGGTGGGCGGCGCGCTGGCGGCAGCCGGGCTGGCGACGGCGGAGGAGGTGGAAGCCGGTTGCCGGGAATTGGAGCGCTTCCTCGCGCGCCCCGACGCCACCGTGATTTTCTATTGGAACCGCGCCTGTGCGCAAAACTAGCCGTTCTCGGCATCATCCCGCTGGGCGCCCGCGCTGTATCCGCGGCTTGCGGCTTGCCGGCTCGCGTCTGACAGTTAGAGTTTCCGCCGCCGACGGTTCGGCGGCGATTCGTCCATGCGAACCTAGAGGCTTGGCCGCCCGCGCCCCAATCTCCGCCGCCGATGCCGCTGCGCCGCAGCCGGGCCCGATTCTGCTGCTGAGCTGGGCGCATTTTCTCAACGACGGCGCGGCCAACTATCTCCCCGGCGTTTTGCCCGCGGTGCTGGTGGCGCTGGGGTTGCCGGTCGGCTATGCCGGCGTGCTGATGGGCGTGCTGATCGCCGGGCAGGCGCTTCAGCCGGTCGTGGGAGCGCTGGCCGACCGCCACGGCGGCCGGGTTCTGCTGGTGGGCGGCCTGGGCGCGGCGACGCTGGCTGCGGCCTCGGTGGGCGTGGCGCCCAATCTCGCCTGGCTGCTGGTCGCGCTCGCGTTCACCGGCCTGGGCAATGCCTGCTTTCATCCGCCGGCGATGGCCGGCGCCCGCCGGCTGGCGCGGGGCACGGGGGAGCGCGCTCTCTCGGTTTTTTCCGTCGGCGGCGAGCTGGGGCGCGGCCTCTGGCCGCTCGTGGCAAGTCTGCTGGTCGCGGCCCGCGGCCTTTCCGCCCTGTGGCTGCTGGCGCTGCCCGGCGTCCTGACGCTGCCGTCGTTGTGGCGGCGCGCGTCGGCGCCGCCGCGCCGCGCCGAACCGGTTGCGGCGTTCGGCGAGATGCGGCGCGCCGGCGGTTCCCTGGCGGCGCTGGTCGGCTATTCGGCGCTGCGCAGCGTGCTGATCATCGCCGTCACTACCTTCGTGCCCCTGCTGTGGCAGGCGCGCGGCGGCAGCCTGGTGGGCGGAGCCGGTCTGATCACGGTGATGCTCGTCGTCGGCGTCGGCGGCAATTACGGCGGCGCGCTGCTGGCCGCGCGCGCGGGCCGCCGCCGGGTGGTGGCGGGCGCGAGCGCCGCCGCCTGCCTGCTGTTGGTGGCGTTCTTGCGCTCGACGGGCCTGGCAGCGTGGCTGGCAATTGCCGGCTTCGGGGTCGCGGCCTTCGCGACCTTGCCGCTGACGATCGTGATGGGGCAGGACCTGCTGCCGCGCGCTACATCTCTCGCTTCTGGGCTCGCGCTCGGCTTCGCCAATTCGTTGGGGGCGCTGGGGGTCGCGGTGCTGGGACTCGGCGCCGCGCATTGGGGCGCTCGCGGCGAGCTTTGGGCCGCGGAGTTCGCCGGCCTGTGCGCCCTGGCGCTTGCCTTTGCGCTGCCCGCGGCATCGCCCGCCCCGCCGCTTCCCGGCGGCGCCTCGCGCTAGGCGCGAGCGCCGTCGCGCCGCGCGTTCGCCGCCCTGCCATTCCCGCTCGCCAGCCGTGCACTGCTCGGCCGCGGCCGGTGCGCTGGGTGCATCTGCCTCACTCGCAAGGACATATCTCGATCACGCCCGGCCGCCTCGCGAACCGCGGCGGCGGCTGCGATCGCTTCCGGATCCGCCCTCCGGCGCAGGCTGGCACGCGACGCGGCATCCGCTGCTGCCGGGCACGCCGCGCCGTGCGCGGAACCTAACGTTATTCTGGGGTCATGCCGGCGCTGGCAATTTCGAACGAAGAGCTGGCGGATCAACTCGCGCTCGTATGCGAGAGCAGCGAGGTGAAGGCCGCGCGGGCGCGATTTGCGCGCTGGGAACCGTGGCTGCGGCAGCAACAAATCGAGATTTGCCGCATCGCGGCGCCGAGCGGCGGCGAAGGGCGGCGCGCGGAGTGGATGCGGCGCGAATTCGAGCGCTGGGGCTGGACCGCCGGGCTGGACGAAGCCGGCAACGCCGTCGCGGTTTGGCCGGGGTGGAAGGCGGCGCCGCGAGTGGCGTTCACCGCGCATCTCGACACCGCCTTTCCGCCGGGACAAGCGGCCGAGCCGGTGTTCTATAACGGCAAGTTGATGGGGCCGGGCGTTTGCGACAACGGCGCCGGGCTGGTGGCGCTGCTGGCGCTGGCGCGGGCGGCGGCGGAAGGCCGGGGGAGCGCGCGTCCTTTGGCGTTGATCGCGAACGTGGGCGAAGAGGGCGAGGGCAATCTGCGCGGCATGCGCTACGTTTTCGAGCAGAGCCCGTGGCGGGAGCGGCTCGATTACACGGTGGTCGTGGATGGCGCCGGCTGCGACCAGATCACGGTCGCCGCACTGGGGAGCACGCGGGTGAAGGTGACGTTTCGCGGGCCGGGCGGGCACAGCTGGTGCGACGCCGGCACGGCCAGCGCCATCCATGCGCTGGGCCGGGCCATCGCGCTGCTGGCAGCGCGGGCGGCCAGCGTGCCGGGGCTGGAGGCGTGCCAAGCGGCGCTGATCGAGGGCGGCAGCGCCGTCAACGCGATCGCCGCCGGCGCCAGCATGAAGCTCGACCTGCGCGCGGCGGCGCCCGAGCGCTTGGAGGCGCTGGCGCTGCGGGCGCGCGAGTGCGTCGAGGCGGCGGTGGCGGAAGAGAACCGCGCCAGCCGCGCCGGGCGCGTCGAATACGACTGGGAAGTCATCGGCCAGCGGCCCTGGGGCCGGCTCGATGGCGAGGCGACGCTGCTGCGCGCCGTGCGCGCCGTGGACGCTTGGCTCGGCATTCAGGCGCAGGCGCAAGCGGCTTCCACCGACGCCAACATTCCCTTGGCGCTCGGCCGCCAGGCGGTGCGGTTGGGAGCGGGCGGCCGCGGCGGCGGCGCGCATACCGTGCGCGAATGGTACGATCCCAGCGGCCGCGACCTGGCGCTGCAGCGGCTGCTGCTGCTGGCGTTGACGCTCACGGCGTAGCCGGGCCGCGCGGCGGAATCATGTCTCCTCCCGATGCGGCAACCCGAAGCCGGCAAGGCGCGTCCGCGGGCGCGGCGGCGGGCGAGCCGCCGCCGCGCGGGCCCGCGGCATGGAAGGCCGACTTAGCACTGCTCGGCATCACGGCGATCTGGGGCGTCACCTTCGTGGTGGTGAAGCGCGCGCTGGCCGACGCCTCGCCCTTGGCCTTCAATGCGGCGCGCTTGCTGCTCGCCGCCGTGCTCTTGGTCGCCGTCTACCGGCGCCAGGTGCGCCGCCTCGCCGGCAAGGTCTGGGGGGCGGGGGCGCTGGTCGGGCTCTTCATGGCGCTCGGCTATGCATTCCAGACGATGGGCCTGGAATACACGACGCCGGCGAAGTCGGCCTTCCTCACCGGCTTGTCGGTGATCATCGTGCCCTTCTATGCCGCCGTCTGGCTACGCCGCGCGCCGGGCGCGGGCACGTATTGCGGCGCCTTGCTGGCGCTGGCAGGGCTCTACTTCTTGGCCTTTGCGCGGGGAGCGGGCGGCGGCTGGACCGCGGCCAACTGGGGGGATTTGCTGACGCTCGCCTGCGCCGCCGCCTTCGCCGGCCATATCGTGGCGCTCGGCGAGTTCACGGTGCGCTTTCCCTTCGAGCAATTGGCGGTGCTGCAGGTCGGCTTCGCCGCCCTCTTCACTTCCGCCGGCGCGCTGGCGATCGAGCATATCCGCCTGCGGTGGACTCCGGAGCTGATCGCGGCGCTGGCGATCACCGCCGTGCTGGCCACAGCGCTGGCCTTCACTGTGCAAGCCTGGGCGCAGCAGTTCACGCCGGCGAGCCATACCGCGATCGTGTTTGCCGCCGAACCGGTCTTCGCCTGGGTCACAAGCCTGAGCCTGGGGCTCGAGGCGTTCACGGCGCAGGTGGCGCTGGGCGCAGGCCTGATCTTGGCGGCCATCGTGACCGTCGAATTCTGGAAGCCGCGACGGGGCGCCTAGGCCGTCCGCATCGCGGAAGCCCCAGCATTCCTTACGCCGCGTTGCGGGAGCCTGCAGCGGCGGCCGCAGGAGCGGCGCGGCGCGGGGCGGGGCGGTTGCGGGCGATGCGAGGCCCCGGGAATCGTGCCGCCGCCGCGACGGGACTGAAGCTGAGCGCCCCAGCGCGGATCAAGGCGTGCCGGGAGCATTCGTTCATGTCCATACGTTCCGATGCATCACCCCGGCGATGACCGAGCGGTATGGCATTCCCAACGCATGCGGAACCTGCCACGCCCAGCAAGGCGCCGCCTGGGCGGCACGCCGGCTGGCCCAATGGTTTTCGCCTTGGCGGATGGAATCAGCGGTGCAGACCGCTGCGGCGGGAGCCGATCCGGGGATTTTGGGGGGCGCCAAGGCCGAATTCTCCGGGCGGCGATGATCGGACCTGGCCGTAAGGCATGTTGCGACCGCGGGTGCGGCCGTACCGTGGAAAGCGGCGGGCCAGCCTATAATCGGGACAGGCTGTAGGGGCGCCAACCGTGCTGGACGCCGCTTGTGGGGCGCTGCCGGCAAGGGCAAGCGCGGGGGCCTGACCCAACCGCCGCGCAAGAGTCCGCCACCGGCGAGCAGTAACTCCGATGTTCGAAGACGAAGTCACGCCACCCGACCACGAACTCCCGCCTCCGTCGGCATCGGCGCCGCCGGCGCCCTCCGCCACGCCGCCGGAGCCGGCGTGGGGCGCGCGCGCGACACCCGCCGAGCCGGCAACGACCGCTGCGCCGGCGCCGCCGTCGGCCGGGCGAGGCGCGTGGCTGGCGCTGGCCATCCTTTCGGCTCTGATCGTAGGGTTGGTGATCGGGTTCGTGGGGCGGCCGGCGTGGCGCAGCCAAGCTGAATCGGGCCAACTCAGCCTGGCGCCGCCGGTACAGCTCAGCGCGGCGTTTTCGGCGGTGGCCCGGCAACTGGGTCCGAGCGTCGTCAACATCCAGACCGACACCCGCATTCGCCGCCGCCGCGAGCGCGGCTGGGAGCAGCGGCAGCAAGACTACTTCGGGCCTTACCTCGGACCGCAGCCGCCGAGCCGGGAGGAGCACGAGTCGAGCCTGGGCTCGGGCGTGATCGTCGATTCCCGCGGCTACATTCTGACGAACGAGCATGTGATCGATCGCGCCGACCGCATCGAAGTGCTGCTGGCGGACGATCCGCAGCCCTATCCCGCGCGCTTCATCGGCGCCGACCGTGAGACCGATCTCGCGGTCATCAAGGTTGCGACCGGGCGTGCGCTGCCGGCGGCGCGGCTGGGCGATTCGCGGCGGCTGCGCGTCGGCGACTGGGTGCTCGCGATCGGCAGCCCGTTCGGCTTGGATAGCACGGTCACCGCGGGCATCATCAGCGCCCTGGGCCGCACCCTCAACGGCGGGCGGCAGTTCCAGCGCTTCATCCAGACCGATGCCGCCATCAATCCCGGCAACAGCGGCGGGCCGTTGGTGAACATGGCCGGGCAGGTGGTCGGCATCAACACCGCGATCTACACGGATTCTGACGGCTACCAAGGCGTCGGCTTCGCCTTGCCTTCCGATCTGGCGGTGAACATTTACAACCAACTCGTGCGCCAGGGACGGGTGACGCGCGGTTCGATCGGCATTTACTTCGAGCCGACGCTCGATCCGGCGGTGCGGCGCGTCTATCGGCTCGAGGAGGGCGTGCCCATCAGCGAAGTCGAGCCGGAGGGTCCGGCGCAAAAAGCCGGCTTGCGCGACGGCGACGTGATCCTGAGCATCAATGGCAAGAAAGTGCAAGACGGCAACGATCTGGTCAACGACGTCGTGGATCAGCCGGTGGGCGCGGCCGTGCGGCTGGAATATCGCCGCGGCGGGCGCGTCTATGGCGCCGTGGTGCATGTCGCCGACCGCGACCGGCTGTTCGGCGGCGCGGCAGACCGAGCGCCGGTGCTGGAAACGCCGGAGCGGCAGGGTACCCTCGGGCTGGAAGTGCAAGCACTGACGCCGCGGCTGGCGCAGCGGCTGAAGACGCCGCCGGGCAGCGGGGTGATCATTCGCACGGTGACGCCGGGATCGTTTGCCGACGACATCGGCTTGGAACGCGGCGATGTGATCGCGGCCATCAACCGCCGGGCGATCGCCAGCGTCGCGCAGTACCGGCAATGGCTGGGCACGGTACGCGCCGGGCAAGACGTCGTCTTCGAGTTGCGGCGGTTGGGCAACGACGGGCACTGGGCGCAGTGGCTCGCCGGGGGCACGTATGTGCGATGAGCGGAGGCGAGCGATCCCCCGCCTCGCCGCGGCTGGCGGCGTATCCGCCGGCCCGCGGGCTCGCCGTGGCCCCGCGCGGTTTCGCGTCAGCCGGGGCGCGGCGGCGATGGCGCTGGCGCTCGGCTTAGCGCTGGGCGCCGGCGGAGCGAGCACCCATCATCATGCGCGCCGGACGCGGCGGCGGAGCGTCGCCGCAACCGGCATCAGCCATGCCCGCGCGCGGCAGATTCAGTTAGCGCTGGAGCATGCCGGGTACTTGCGCCACGCGAGCGGCCGCTGGGATGCGACCACGCGCGCGGCGATGAAGCGCTACCAGCAAGACCACCATTGGCAGACGCGCTTCGTGCCCGATTCCCGCGCCTTGATCGCCCTGGGCCTGGGCCCGAAATACGACCAGCCCGCCGCCGTCGCCGCCTCGGCGCCGGAGCCGAAAACCCACAACTAGCCGCAGGCCGCCGTCGCGCGCCGCCAGCCTGCCTTCGCGCAGGAGAGCAGGGCGGAGATATCGGCCTTCGTTGCCGCAAGGACCGGCGTTTGGGCCGCGCCCAAAAGAGGTACCCTGGTGGCATGGTCGCCATGGATAGCGCCGCACGCACGTTTCATAACCTGATTGCCGGGGAATGGCGCGAGCCGCTCAGCGGCGAATACCTGGAGAATCGCAATCCGGCGAGGCGCGGCGAGCTGATCGGGCTGTTTCCGCGCTCGAATGCCGAAGACGTCGAGCTCGCGGTGGCGGCGGCCGCCGAGGCGTATCGCAGGTGGCGGGCGACGCCGGCGCCGCGGCGCGCCGAGCTGCTGTTTCGCGCCGGCCAGATCCTGATCGAAAACAAGCAGAGCTACGCGCGCGATATGACGCGGGAAATGGGCAAGGTGCTGCTCGAGACCGGCGGCGACGTGCAAGAAGCGATTGACATGCTGTTTTTCATGGCCGGCGAGGGGCGCCGCCTGTATGGCGCGACGACGCCGTCGGAGTTGCCGAACAAGGCGTGCCTGACGGCGCGCGTGCCGCTGGGCGTGGCCGGCCTGATCACGCCCTGGAATTTCCCGATGGCGATTCCGAGCTGGAAGATCGTACCGGCGCTGATCTGCGGCAACACCGTGGTGCTGAAGCCCGCCGAGGACACGCCGCTGTCGGCGGTGAATTTCGTCAACGCGCTGATCGAAGCCGGCGTGCCGAACGGAGTGGTGAATTTGGTGATGGGGACGGGTCCGGAGTGCGGCGCGCCGCTGGCGGCGCATCCCGGAACGCGGATCATCTCCTTCACCGGATCGACCGAAGTGGGGCGGCAGGTGGGACAGCAGGCAGCCCGGCTCTTCAAGCACTGCAATCTCGAGCTGGGCGGCAAGAACGCGATCATCGTCCTGGACGACGCCGATCTGGAGCTCGCCGTGGACGGCGCGCTGTGGGGCGCGTTCGGCACCAGCGGCCAGCGCTGCACTGCCGCGAGCCGGCTCATCGTGCAGAAGGGCATTCACGGAAAGTTCGTCGAGCGGCTGACCGAGCGCGCGGCGCGGCTGAAGGTCGGCGACGGGCTCGATCCCAATACCCAAGTGGGGCCGCTGATCAATCAAGAGCAGTTGGAGACGGTCGAGCGCTACGTCGAGATCGGACGCGGCGAAGGCGCGAAGCTGCGCCTCGGCGGCGCCCGGATGGAAGAGGGGGAATTGGCGCAGGGCTATTTCTTTGCGCCGACGATTTTCACCGATTGCGCGCCGGAGATGCGCATCGCGCAGGAGGAGATCTTCGGGCCGGTCGTTTCCGTGCTGGCCTGCGAGGACTTGGAGTCCGCGCTCGAGATCGCCAACGGCGTCAGTTACGGGCTCTCGGCCTCGATCTACACGCGCGACGTGAATGCCGCGATGCGCGCCGCCCGCGATCTCGAAACCGGCATCGTCTATATCAACGCTCCCACCATCGGCGCGGAAGTCCATCTGCCCTTCGGCGGCACCAAGAACACCGGCAACGGCCATCGCGAGAGCGGGCTGGCCACGCTCGATGTTTACAGCGAGTGGAAGACGATCTATGTCGATTACAGCGGTGCGCTACAACGAGCGCAAATCGATTGATGGGAGCTGGTGACGCGGAGCCGCCGGTTGCGGCGCCCGCAGACGATCTTGACGCGCATGCCGTCCTGACGAGCGCGACCAGGAGCCGAGGAATGCCCGTCGGACGCCGCCCCGCGCCGCACCGAAACGGGTAACGCCTTGATTCTGCTTGCCTTGCCTTCGAGGGCTCCGACGGCTTAAAATACAAGCTAGGCGTCCTGTCCGCCGTTGGTGTAAATGACTGAAACCAAAGATGATCGGCACCAGCTCAGCGATCGCGAGCGGGCCATTCTGGCCAGTGTGGTGGAGCTGTATCTCGAGCGCGGCGAACCGGTAGCCTCGCGGCATGTGGCCGAACAGCATGGAGAACGGTGGAGTTCGGCCACGGTGCGAAATGTCTTCGCTGAATTGGAGGCCGGCGGTTGGCTCGCCCAGCCGCATCCTTCCGCAGGCCGGGTTCCGACGATCGAGGCGTTGCGGATGTACGTCGGCCAGTTGCCTCTCCCCACGGCGCTGAGCAACGCCGATGAGGAGCAGTTGCAGCGCACGCTGGCGGGGGCGGAAGGCTCGGAGTTGCTCGCGCGAGCCTGCCAATTCCTGTCGTCGTTTTCGCGCCGCATCGGCGTGGTCGCGGTGGCCCCCCTCACCGATCCCATGCTCAAGCACGTTCGCTTTTTGCGGCTGAGCGAGCGGCGAGTGCTGGCGATCTTGATCACCGACGACGAGCAGATTCGCGAGCGCGCGGTGCGGCTGCCCGAGGATTACGGGCAAGAGGAATTGGATCAGGTCGCGCGCTATTTGAACTCGGCGTTCAGCGGCTGGAAGTTCGAGCGCATCCGGCGCGAGTTGTTGCGGCGGGTCAGCGAGGACCGCGCGGCGTACGACCGGCTTTTGCAGCGCGTGCTGGTTCTCTATCACACCGGCGTTTTGCAGTTGCAGGATGCCGGGCAGGTGTTCGTGGAAGGCACCAGCTATTTGGTGCCGCTGCTCGAGGACCATCAGCGGCTGGCGGAGATTTTGGGCGCGCTCGCAGCCAAGGAAAAGGTGCTGGCGCTGGTGAGCGGCATTTGCGAGCAATTGAACGAGGACGGCTCCGCGCAATCGCAACTGCGAATTCAGGTGGGACTGGAGAGCTTGCCCGATTTCGCGCTAGTGGCGGCGCCCTATTGCACGCCCGACCATTTGCACGGAGCGGTGGCGATTCTGAGCCCCGCCCGAATGGAATACGAGCGCGCCGCCGGTGCGGTATGGCGCGTGCGGGAAATCTTCAGCCAAGTCATCCGGGATAATTGAAGCGATGAGGGCAGACGAATCATCTCCCGATGAGAGGACACCCGTGCCGGCGGAGACCGGTGCCGCGGACGCGCCCGGCGGCGGGCCTGCCGAGCCGCAGTCCGGCGAAGCGGCCGCGGACGAGATCCGGCGGTTGAAGGCCGAGCGCGACCAGATGAGCGATCAGCTGCTGCGCGCGCTGGCCGATTTCGACAACTATCGCAAGCGCGCCGTGCGCGAGCAGGGCGAACAGCGGCTGCAGGGCATGATGGAGGCGTTTCGCGCCGTGCTGCCGGCGCTGGACGGCGTGGAGCGGGCCCTGGCGATCCAGAGCGGCACGGCGGAGGATCTGCGCAAGGGGCTGGAATTGATGCGGCGGCAGACGCTCGAGGCCGTGCGCCGAATCGGCGTCGAACCGATCGAGACGCTGGGCAAGCCCTTCGATCCCCACTGGGCGCAAGCCGTGGAGATGGTGCCCACTCAGGATGCACCCAACCATTTCGTGATCGAGGAGTTACAACGCGGCTATAAGTTGCGCGACAAGCTGGTGCGCCCGGCGATGGTGCGGGTGGCGGAAAATCCGAACGGCGGCGCGCCCGAGCGGGAGCCGGCGGCCGAGAAGCAGGCGTGACGGGGAAAGCGGGCGGTTAGAATGGCAACCATGGCGGGCAAGCGCGATTATTACGAGGTCTTGGGAGTCGGCCGCGACGCCGACGAGCAGCAGATCAAGAGCGCCTACCGCCGCTTGGCCTTGCAATATCATCCCGACCGCAATCGCGAGGATCCCGCTGCGGAAGAAAAATTCAAGGAAGCCTCGGAAGCCTACAGCGTGCTGTGCGACCCGCAAAAGCGGGCGCAGTACGACCGTTTCGGCCATGCCGGGGTGGGCACGGGCACCGGCAACGGCGGCGACTTCGACCCTTCGTTGTTCGCCGATTTTTCGGATATCTTCGGCGACTTCTTCGGCTTCGGCGATCTTTTCGGCGGTGGCGCGCGGCGCCGGCCGGGGCAGGCGCGGCGCGGCAGCGACCTGCGCTATGAATTGGAATTGACCTTCGAGGAGGCTCTTTTCGGCGCGGAAAAGACGCTGCGCTTCACGCGCCTGACCGCTTGCGGCGAATGCAAGGGCCGGGGCACGCGCAAGGGCGCGGCGCCGACGCCGTGCGCCACCTGCGGCGGCCGCGGCCAGGTGCGGTACCAGCAGGGATTTTTCAGCATCGCCCGCACCTGCTCGAGCTGCGGCGGCGCGGGCACCGTCATCCGCGACCCCTGCCCCGCCTGCCATGGCCGCGGCCGCATCGAGCAAGAAACGCAGAAGCAAGTGACGATTCCGGCGGGAATCGACGAGGGCCATCAGTTGCGGCTCAGCGGGGAAGGCGAAGCCGGCCTGCAAGGAGGACCGAACGGCGACCTCTACGTGGCGGTGCGCATTCAGCCGCATCCTTTTTTTGAGCGGCGCGAGACGGAACTGTATTGCCACATTCCCATATCCTTTCCGCAGGCCGTATTGGGATGCGACCTGACGGTGCCCTCGCCTTGGGGAGAGGAGAAAGTCCAGGTGCCGGCGGGAACCACCAGCGGGACGGAACTGCCGCCGCTGCGCGGCAAGGGCGTGCCGCGTCTGAATGGGCGCGGCCGCGGGGATCTGCACGTGATCGTGGATCTTGAAGTGCCCCGCAAGCTGACGCGCGAGCAACGGCTGCTGATCGAGCAGCTGGCCGAGGCGCTGCCCAACGACAATCGTCCGCGCGAGCGCGGCCTGTTCGAGAAAGTGCGCGATTTCTTCGCGTGAGCGCTTGTCCCGCCGCTTGTTTTTCGCCGAATTCGCCGCCGCCGATCGCGCCGTGGTGCGGGGCGCGGAGGCGCGCCATTTAGCGGTCGTGCTGCGCGCGCGGCCGGGCAAGGAGTACGATTTGGCGATTGCCGGCGGAAAGTTCCGCGCCACGGTGGCGAAGGCGACGGCGGCGGCGGTGGAGTTCGAGAACCTGCGGCCAGTCGAGGCGGGTGCCGCGCGGCGGGAAGTGACCTTGCTGGCCGCGATCTTTCGCTTCGAGCGTTTCGAATGGATGGTGGAAAAAGCCACCGAGTTGGGGGTGGCGGCCATTCAGCCGCTCATCGCGGCCCGCACGGCGGCGCCTTTGGCTCGCGCCGCCGCGGCGCGGTGGGCGCGTTGGGAACGGCTGGCGCTGGCGGCGGCGCAGCAGGCGCGGCGAGTGGACGCCGTGCGCGTGCAGCCGCCGGTCGCCGCGCCGGCCGCGTTCGCGGGAGCGGGTAGCGGTGCGGCGCGGATCTTGCTGACCGCGGGCGGCGCCGCGCCGGCCTTGGGCGAATTGCTGACGGCAGAGACGGGGCGGGCGGTTGTGCTCGCCGTCGGGCCGGAGGGCGGTTGGAGCGAGGCGGAGGAGCGGGCGGCGCGCGATGCGGGGTTCGCGGCCGCATCCCTCGGGCCGCTGATCTTGCGCGCGGAGACGGCGGCGATCGCCGCGTTGGCGCTTTGCGAGCTGGCATGAGCAGCCGGCAGATCGTCGCCGGCTTGCTGCGCGACGCGGAAGGGCGGTTCCTGATCGGGCAGCGCGCACGCCACAAGAGCCACGGCTTGCAATGGGAATTTCCTGGCGGCAAGGTCGAGCGCGGGGAAGGCGAGGAGCAAGCGCTGGCGCGGGAACTACGAGAAGAACTGGACATTGCCGCGGAGATCGGGCCGCTGGCCGCGCGAGTTCGGCATCGGTACGACCGCGGCCCGACGCTCGAGATCGCGTTCTATTGGGTGGCGGCGTATTCGGGAAAGATCGCCAACCGTGTGTTTGAAGCGATCGCCTGGGCGCCGCCGGGCGAAATGGCCACCTATGACTTTCTTAGCGCCGACCGGAGCTTGATCGAACAATTGGCGCGCGGCGAACTCCAGTGGCCCGTCCCTTGAACCAGGCCCGGCCACGCTCCGGCCTCTGCGGAATCGGCTGCCCCGCCGCCGCCCGGCCCTGATCGCTAGCTCGGCCCGGCGGCGCCGATCGCCCCTCCCTCGCCGCGGTCCCAGGGGCGATAATGGCGGAAGAAGCATGGCGAGCGTTTCTCCAAGCCCCGCCGCTAGCGGCGCGCCGCGGGTGCTGATCGTCGAAGACGAAGATCTGATTCGCGATACCTATGCGCTCAGGCTGAGCCATGAGGGCTTCGTCGTGGCGGAGGCGCGCAATGGGCGGGAAGCGCTGGCGCAGGCGCGGCAAGGCGTGCCGCACTTGATCTTGTTGGACGTGATGCTGCCCGACATCAGCGGCTTCGAAGTGCTCAAGGCGCTGCGAGCGGACCGGCGCTTTTTGGACGTGCCGGTCGTGCTCTTCACCAACCTCAGCCAGCACATCGACAAGCATCAGGCGGCCCGGTTGGGCGCCACCGACTACCTGGTCAAATCGGAAGTCTCGCCGGCGGAAGTCGTGAACAAGGTGCGCTCGCTGCTGGCCGACAGCGCCGGGCAGCGGCCGATCGCGAACTTTCGCCTGTACGTGGATGCCGAGCGCGGCGACGCCGGCGCGCTGGCCGCGCTGCTGGGCTATCCGCGCGACTTGCGCTGCCCGAAATGCGGCACCACCATGGTGGTGCAATTGTACGGGGATTTCAGCGACCCCTGGTCGCGCAGTTTCCGCGCGCGGATGCGCTGTCCCGCCTGCCGGGAGTAGGCCGGCTGTTTCATGCTCCACGCGTTCCGCAATCGCCTCGCCCGCATGCCGGAGGCGGCTCTGCGCTATCTGACCGCATCGGCGTGGCGCTCGATGGCGATTTTCCTGGTGCTGGCGTTCGTTCCCATTCTGCTGTTGACCTACTACATCGTTTCCTCCAGCATCGAGCATGCCAAGGCGGAGGCGGCCAGCGCCGATATCGAATGGCGGGGCTTTTCCGCGGCGCTGCTGGGCACGAGTTTTCGCGGCGAAATCGAAGCCATGAACGGCGTCGCCGATGAAACCTCGCTGCATCGCGCGCTGCGCGGCTCACGGCAGAATCCGCTGGATCGCATTCTCCGCCGCATGCGGGTGCGGCAGCCGGAGTTTTCCACCGTTGCGCTCTACGACAATAGCGGCACCCTGCTGGCTTGGGCCGGCCGCCAGCAGGCGCCGCCGCCGGTGGCGCTTGGCTCACCCTGGTTCGACGCAGTCGAGCAAGGGGAGGCGCTCTTTGTCTCCCCGCTCACAACCACTCCTAGCGGTCCGGCGCTGATCCTGGCCGTGCCGGTTACCTCGGACGCCACCCAAGCGGCGGCGCGGCAAGGGGTGTTGATGGCGGAGCTGCCCGACGCCGTCATCGAGGACTGGGTGCGGCGAGTCAATACCAGCAACGAACGTTTCGTGTACCTGGTCGACCGCCAGCGGCATGTCGTGGGCGGGCCGCAAAATGGGCCGCTCGCGCCCGCGGACGTGGGCCAGATGCTGGGCGTGGAACCCGCGCTGGCGGGCAAGTCCGGAACCGTGGATTTCCTCACGCCGATTCACCTGGAGTCGCAGGTGGTCAGCTACGCGCCGCTGCCGGAAGCGCAAATGGCGATCTTGGTCGTGCGGCCGGTGCGCATCGGAGTTTATTTCCTCCGCGCCTTCTCCGACAAGCTGGCGCTGATCGCGATGGTGGTGTTTCTGCTGGCGCTGGCGGGCGGCTGGCTGCTGCGCGCGGCGTTCCGCTACTACCAGCGCTATACGCGCGAAGTCGAGCGCGGGCGGCACAAAACGGAAGCGCTGCTGAGCAGTATTGGCGACGGGGTGTTCGCGGTGGACGCCGAGCAGCGCATCATCGAGTTCAACCCGGCGGCGGCGGCACTTTCCGGGCGTGACCCCAAGGAGGCGCTGGGGCGGCGCTACACCGACGTGATCGCGCTCGTGGACGAGGCGAGCGGCGAGCAGGCATTGGATCTGGTGCCGCAGACCATGCAACAACGGCGCACCTTGCGTTTTGCGCGCAATTTGCGCCTGGTGCGCGCCGACGGCTCGACCCTACCGGTCGCGGTCAGCGCGGCGCCTGTGCGGGACGAGCAAGGCGGGGTCAGCGGCTGCATCGTGGTGCTGAGCGACGTCAGCCAGGAGCGGGAAGTGGACCGGCTGAAGACCGAATTTATCAGCCTCGCCAGCCATCAGCTACGCACGCCGATGAGCGGGGTGAAGGGGGTCTTGTCGTTGCTCCTCGACGGCGTGCTCGGCCCGCTGAGTCCGGAACAGAGGCAATATTTGGGCCGCGCTTACGAGGCCAACGAGCGGCTGATCTCGCTCGTCAATGATCTGCTCAACGTGAGCCGCCTGGAGCAAGGGCGGCTTCAGCTCAGCCGCGAGCCGGTGGACCTGGGGCGCGTGCTGGAATCGGTGGTGACGGAGCTGCGGCCGCGCGCGGCGCATTATTTCCAAGAACTGGCTCTCGAGCAATCCCGGGAGCCGCTGACCGTGCGCGGCGATGCACTGCGGCTGCGCGAGGTCTTCGTCAATTTGGTGGACAACGCCATCAAGTACACCCCCGAGCGCGGCTCCGTGCACGTCCGGGCGCGGGCCGAGGAGCATCAGGCGGTGGTGGAAGTGACCGATACGGGCGTGGGTGTGCCGGCGGAGCAAATCCCGGGCTTGTTCCAAAAATTCCACCGCATTCCGAACGAGCTCACCGCGCGGGAATTCGGCACGGGGTTGGGGCTGTACTTCGTCAAGTCGGTGGTGGATTTGCATCACGGCAGCATCTCGGTGGCTAGCGAGATAGGGCGCGGCTCGACCTTCACCGTGCGCCTGCCGCTCTTGAGCCCGCAAGAGCGGCCGCTCGAGCCGACGGTGGCGGAAGCGGCGGCGCCCTCGTCCTAGGGCGCGGGGCCGCGGCCCGAGCGGCCGGGTTTCGCGCGCCTGCGGCCGGGCGGACGCCCTGCAAGGCCGAGAGCAGAGCCCGCGACCGCGCGTCGAGACGGCCGCATGCGTGGATCGGCCGGAACGAAGCGGACGGAGCGGCATGCGAGCGATGCGACGAGTGCCCCGTGCTTCATGGCCGCTCCGCTATCGGGGATGTTATGGTGAGGCTAAATGCCTGCCTCGAGCCCGCCTTGGTTCCAAAACGCCGTCTTCTACGAGCTGCCGGTGCGCTCCTTCTACGACTGGAATGCCGACGGCTATGGCGATTTTCGCGGCCTGATCGACAAGCTGGACTACTTGGAATGGCTGGGCGTGGATTGTCTCTGGCTGCTGCCATTCTATCCCTCGCCGCTGAAGGACGACGGCTACGACATTTCCGACTTCCGCACCCTCGATCCGGTCTACGGCACGCTGGAAGACTTTCGGGAATTCGTCGAGGAGGCGCACGAACGCAACATCCGCGTGCTCGCCGACCTGGTGATGAATCATACGTCCGATCAGCACGCCTGGTTCCAACAGGCGCGGCGGTGGCCTGCCTCGCCATTTCGTTCTTGGTACGTTTGGAGTGACGATCCGCGGCGTTACGGCGGCGCGCGCATCATCTTCGTCGATACGGAAGTGAGCAATTGGACATGGGATCCGGTGGCCAACGCCTATTACTGGCATCGCTTCTACAGCCATCAACCCGATCTGAATTACGACGAGCCGGCGGTGCGGCAAGCCATGCTCGACGTCGTGGATCACTGGCTGGACATGGGGCTCGACGGTTTTCGTTGCGACGCGGTGCCGTACTTGTTCGAGCGCGAGGGGACCAACTGCGAAAACCTGCCGGAGACGCACGCGTTTCTGCGGGAACTGCGGCGCCACGTGGATGAGCGCTACGGCGGCGACCGCATCCTCATGGCGGAAGCCAATCAATGGCCGAGCGACGTGGTGCGCTACTTCGGCCAGGGTGACGAATTCCACATGGCGTTCCATTTTCCGCTCATGCCGCGCCTTTTCATGGCGACGCGGCAAGAGAGCCGGCGGCCGATCGTGGAGATCATGGCGCAGACCCCGGCGATTCCGCCGGGCTGCCAGTGGGGCCTGTTCCTGCGCAATCACGACGAGCTGACCCTGGAAATGTGCTCGGACGAGGAGCGCGACTACATGTACTACGAGTACGCGCGCGATCCGCGCATGAAACTGAACATCGGCATCCGCCGCCGCCTGGCCCCGATCGTCGAGAACAGCCGGCGCGAGATCGAGCTGATGAACACGCTGCTGTTTTCGATGCCGGGAGCGCCGGTGATCTATTACGGCGATGAGATCGGGATGGGCGACAACATCTATTTGGCCGACCGCAACGGCGTGCGCACGCCCATGCAATGGAACGTGGACCGCAACGGCGGCTTCTCCAAGGCGCTGCCGGAGAAGCTCTATTCGCCGCTGATCCAGAATCCTGTGTACAGCTACCAGGCGGTCAACGTGGAGCGGCAGTTCCAGAATCCCAACTCGCTGCTCAACTGGATGCGGGCACTGATTAAGTTGCGGCACAAGAACCCGGTCTTCGGCCGCGGCACGCTCGAATTCCTGGCGCCGGATAACGACCGCGTGCTGGCCTTCCTGCGCGCGGATGAAAGCAGCACCGTGCTGGTGGTGGCGAACTTGGCGCACACCTCGCAGGCCGTCCAGCTCGACCTCTCCCGCTTCGCCGGCCGAACGCCGGTCGAGATGTTCGGCGATGCCGTATTTCCCCCGATCACCGCGGCGCCGTATCAATTGGCGCTAGCACCCTACGGCTATTACTGGTTCCGGCTGGAGCGGGCGTAAGTCGCGCCCGCGATTCATCCCGCCTTAAAACAAGAAGGCCCCGTCCGGCGCCGGCCGGGCGGGGCCCCAGCGGCAAGCGCGCGATCAGAAGCTGATCTTCGCCGCGAGCTGGATCAGGCGCGGGTTGCCCGTCGTATTGGTGACCCGCCCGAAGTTGCCGGTGCCGAAGGTACCGCTCGAATTCGCGAACTGGGCGTGATTGAACGCGTTAAAAAACTCTCCGCGAATTTCGAGTTGCTTATCCTCCGCGAGCTTGAAGAAACGCGACAGCGCGATGTCCCAATTGTTGATGCCCGGGCCATGGAAGAAATTGCGGCCCGTGGTTCCTATGGTCCCAAGCGCGTTCTGCGCGAAATCCTTCGGATTGAAGACCTCGTGGTTGGGTGAAATGCGGATCTGGCTGACGGTCTTGACGGGCGAGACCAGATCGGGCCGCTCGACACAGCCAAAAAAGGAGAAGACGGGATCGCAGCGGAGCGAGCGGGCGCTGCGATTGCTGATGGTCACGGGGAAGCCGGTCTCCATCGTGGTGAAACCGCTCAGACGCCAGCCATTCAGCACCTCGCGCGCCGCCCAAGGCGCGTTGCCGAGCTTGGGCAAATCATAGATGTAGGCCAGGCTGAGGTGATGGCGGGCATCGTAGGCGGAGTCGCCGTAGGTATAGGCGAGATCGCCCGGCAGCACGTTGCCGTTTTCGTAGCTCGAACCTTGATCGAGGGCGTGGGCCCAGGTGTAGCTCAGCTGGAGCTGCAAATCGTTGCTGAAGGGCTTGTGCAGCGAAAGCTGCATGGAGTTGTAGTTGGAGTTGAGGAACGTCCCGATCTGGCCGGCGGAAGCAAAGATCGTGGAATCGGCCACGGTGCCGGTATTCGTGATCGTGGCTTCATTGGTAGCGTGGCAGCCGGGCGTGGCCAGGCAGATCGCGGGGTTGAGCGGGTTCAACTCAATCGTGCCTTCGAGGTGATGGCCGAAGGAGCCGACATAGGAAGCCGTGAACAGGGTAGACCAGGGCAGCTGCTTTTCGATCGCCAGGTTCGCGTTCTCCACATACTGCTGGCTGAATTTGGGGTCCACGGAGTTTAGCGAAAAGGGCTCGAAGAACGGCCAGCAAAGGCCGCCGCCGGGGGTGCAGGTGCTGGCGATATTGGCGCCGCGAGTCGGCGCAATGAAGGGGTACTTGTTGGGAATCGAGTTGCTGCCGGTCACGTCCACCCACGGATTGGCGAAGGAAGGCGAGCCGCCGATGTCGCCGATGCCGGAGTCGATCAGCGCAAACGGCGGCGCGATCAGATTTTGCAGCGTCAGCTCTTCCTCGGAATTGTCGTAGTAAATGCCGTAGCCGGCTTGAATGCTGAGGGTCTGCGTCGGATGGTAAATGACGCCCAACCGGGGCGCGAAGTGCCCGTAATGTGTCTTGTAAATGGATGGCGGCAGGCCGTTGTCACCGGGGAAAATCAGGCCCGTCGGCGCCGTGGGGAAGACCGTGGACTGCTGGCCGGGTGAAAAGACATTCACCGCCAGGCCGCCGTTCCACAGATCGGTGAGCGGCGTGTCAATCTGCCAGCCCAGACCGTACACCAAATTGAGTTTCGGCGTAACCTGCCACTGGTCCTGGAAAAAGGAATAGAACTCCCACGAGCGCGCGTTGATGATGTTGCCGCTGCTTTGGCCATAGGAATCCGGAATGCCCAACAAGAAGTCGGCGCCCGGCGCGCCCGTGCTGTACGTGCCTTGGCCGCCGAAGCTGAAGGAGCCGTTGTTCTCGAAGTTGAAGGGATTGAAGACGTGTTCGCGCCGGATGTCGGTGCCGAACATCATGGTGTGATGGCCGTGCACCCAGGACAGGTGGTCGATGAGCTCCCCCGTGTCGTCGATGCGCGGCTGCGGCCCGTTGACCGAGAACCCGAGCGTGAAGAACCCCGAAACCGCGACTTCCGGCAGACCCTCGCCCTTGGTGTTCTGGGGATTGATGCCGGTGAATCCCACCGAGGAGGGGGCGGTGGGATTCTGCGGCTCAACCGCGTCGAAGTTGAATCGATCGTAGTTGAGTTTGAAGACGTTCAGGACATTGGACGTGAACGTGTGCGTTTCATCGAGCGTGTATTGCTGCGTGTGGCGGGAATCAATCTCGCCGAACCCAGGCAGCGTGGCGCCGGTGAAGGGAAGCGTTTCCGTAGTCGGGTTGGTTTGCCAGAACTGGTAGTAGAAGAGCCGGTCGTTGTCGGAGAGGTTGTAATCGAGACGGTAAAGAATCTGGTCCGCCGAGGCGGTATTGGCGGTCGGGAAGATGTAGTTGTACAGATCGCCCGTGGCCGAGGAGGGCGCTTGCGGCACGAACTGGCTCAGCAGCTTCACCGAGATCGGGTTGAAGTCGGCGGCGGGAATAACGCCGCTGCTGAAGAGGCTCGAGTAGGCGGTTCCCGCCGGGCACTGCACGGAGCCGCCGGCGGGGCAGGGCGAATTGGCATCCCCGAAGAGAGGGATCGGGGAGCTGCCTTTCGAGGCCGCAAGGGCGCCGCAGGTGGAAGCGGTACAGGCGCTGAAATCGCCCTGGCTCTCGGCGCCGGTGAAAATCGGCGTGGTCGTGGTGGCGCCGGTCCGGTTGCGCGTGCCCTGGTACGAGGCGAAAAAGAAGAACTTGTTGCGGATAATCGGACCGCCGAACGTGCCGCCGAATTGATTCTGGTGAAAAGGCGCGCGCACCGGATTGGGCGATTGATTGCCGAAAAAGGTGTTGGCGTTGAGCGAGGTATCGCGATAAAACTCAAACGCGTCGCCATGCCAAGCGTTGGTGCCGTTCTTGATATCGGCGATGAGCGTCGCGCCGGAGTTGCGGCCATATTCGGGCAGCAGCGTGCTGGAAATGACCCGCACTTCTTGGAGCGCATCCGGGCTCGGCGGCGTCAGGGGCGTGTTGAGCGGTAGGTCGTTCCAGTCAGTGCCGTTGACCAGGTAATCGTTGGCTTGCGTCCGGCTGCCGTTGGTGGAAAAGGTGCCGAAACGGTCGGAGGAGGTCGCGACGCCGGGGATGGACTGCTGCAACTGCACCCAGTTGCGGCCATTGAGAGGCAGCGCGGTGATCTCGGTCGAATTGATGGTGGCGGCGCTTTGCGTCGTGGTGGTCTGCACCTGCACCGGATTGCTCGACACCTCGACCGTCTGGCTCACCTCGCCGACGGCAAGCGTGGCGTTGATGGTGTAATCCTGGTTGACGCGCAGCACGACGTTGTTCTGGGCGTAAGCTTTGAAGCCGGTCTTGGTGACCTTGACGTTGTAGGTGCCCGGGGGCAGAGCGAGGACGACGAAGCCGCCGTCAGGCCCGCTCGTGACCGTGCGCGTGAGATTGGTCCCTACCTCCGACACGGTAATCGTGGCCCCGGGCAGGGCGGCGCCGGTTGCGTCTTTCACGTTGCCGCGGATCGAACCGGTGACGTCGGCGAACAGCGCGGGGACAGCGACCAGAAGAGCCAATGCAGCCGCAATCAGAAGCACTCGAGATTTCATATGTAAATTGCCTCTCACAATTCGCAACTAGGAATATCACTATCATTATTCGAGCCGCAAGCCCGTTTCGCTGCTTTGCTGAAATTTTTTGCCGGATTTCAAAGGTTCAATTTTTTGTATGTCACGGACACCGCAAATTCAAATTTTCGAAAGTGGCGCAAGTTGCGAGGGCTAACAGAGATCAGCCGCCGAAAATCCTCGGAGAGCTGGGGTGAGTTCCAAAATCGCGAATTTGCAGTAACCGACCATTCGGTGTGGCGAGACACCGAGAGAGCCGTCGCCGCCGCAAAGCTTACGCCGGAGCGATTTGGCGGAGCGCGGTGAGAAAGGCCTGCATCTGCGGCCGCGTGCCGATGGAGACGCGCAGCCAATCCGGCAGCGAGGGAAATTTGCGGCCGACGAGGATATTGCGCGCGCGGAACTGCCCGATGATGGGGGCCACGTCACGGTCCAGCGAAATCATCACGAAATTGGTGTGTGAAGGAATGTAGCGGCGGCCTTCCCGGTGCAACTCGGCGCAGAGCCAGTCGCGAGTGCCGTTGAGCAGACGGCGATTGCGCGGCACCACGTCCGGATCTTCCAGGCTGGCCTGCGCGGCGGCGAGCACAGCGGCGTTGGTGTTATCCCACAGCAGTTGCGCCCGGAGCGCGCGAATCAGATCGGGCTGGGCGACGCCGTAGCCCAATCGCATGCCGGCGAGGCCATAGACCTTCGAGAAGGTGCGGGCGATAAGGAGGTTGGGAAAGCGCGGGAGCCAGGGGATGACGCTGGCGTAGTCGGGGGTCTCGACGAAATGGAAATAGGCTTCGTCCACGAGCACGACGGCGTGCTTCGGCACGGCGTGCAGGAACGCCGCGACCTCGGCGCCGGTGTTGATGGTGCCGGTGGGATTGTTGGGATTGCAGAGATACACCAGGCCGGTGTTCGCGTCGCACGCGGCGGCCATGGCGCGCAGATCGGAGCGGAAATCGCGGGTGACGGGAATCTTGCGGGTTTCGGCGCGGAAGACGCGAGCGAAGCCGGCCACGGCCTCGAAGGTGGGCTCGGCGACCACGACGTTCTTGCCCGGCGCCAAGAACGCCGCGTCGGCGGCGCGCAGAATTTCCGTCGAGCCGCAGCCCAGCGCAATCTGTTCGCGCCCGACCGCGTGCAGACGGGCGAGGGTGGCAGTTACGCGCTCGATGGCGGCTTCAGGATAACGGCTGGCGATGGTCTCCGCGCGGCTGATGGCGGCCAGGGCGCGGGGGCATGGGCCATAGGGGTTTTCGTTGGCGTTGAGCTGGATAGCGTCATCCGGAACCCCAAGCGGCAAGCTGGCGGCGGCTTCGCCGGCAAGCGCAGGCGCGGCCAGGGCCAAGGCGAGGGATTTTGCGGCGAGATCGCCGAATTGGCGGCGCGAAAGCGAGGGGAGGATCATGCGGCGCGCTCCTCGAAACGACCGGAGGATCATACTGCAGTTTTGCGGCGAAAAGGCATCTCCCTCAGCAGTGTTCCGTTGTCGCTTCGCCGCCCTCGCCGGCTCTCCGGCCCGGAGACCCATATTCGGCTCGCATTCCGGCGCCGCTGCCGCACATGACTTTAGCGGTCTCGCCCTTCGGCGACCGCAGCGAGCTTCGCTCGGCATATTGCTGGCGCTTGCCCTTGCCTGTCTCCCGGTGCAGGCTCAGTATTTCGGCCGCAATAAGGTGCATCCGACGCTGAATTTTCAGGTTCTGCGCACGAAGGACTTCGATATCTACTTCTATCCGAGCGAGCGCGCCGGCGCCTATCGCGTGGGCCAAATGGCGGAACGCTGGGACGCGCGGCTGTCGCGGATCCTTCACCATCAACTCAGCAGCCGCCAGCCGGTGATCGTCTATGCCGACCAGCCGGATTTTATGCAAACGACGACGATTCCTGGCTTTATCGGCGAAGGCGTGGGCGGGGTGACCGAACCGGTGCGGCGGCGGGTGGTGATTCCGCTGGCAGGCAGCTTGGAGGGCACCAACCATGTCTTAGGCCATGAACTGGTGCATGCATTCCAGTTCGATATGACCGCGCGCCACGGCGGCCGTGCGGCGGAAGCGCCGCGGACGGCGAATCTGCCGCTTTGGTTCGTCGAGGGCATGGCGGAGTACTTGAGCCTGGGACCGGTGGACAGCGAGACCGCGATGTGGATGCGGGAAGCGCTCCTGCAAGACCGGTTCCCGACCGTGAAACAACTCGACAGCCCCAAGTACTTTCCCTACCGTTTCGGCCAAGCTTTTTGGGCCTATGTGGGAGGGCGATATGGCGACGAGGCGATCGGCAAAATGTTGCGCGAAGCGGGTCCGAATGGGACGCGCTCGATCCCGGCCGTATTGAAAACCCAGCCTGCGGCCTTCTCGGCTGCCTGGCGCCAAGCCATGGAAACGGCTTATGAACCGGTCTTACGGGCAACGCGACCGGTGGACCAGACCGGCAAGGTGATCATCAACGAGCGGAATGGCGGCGCACTCAACGTCAGTCCGGCGGTGAGCCCCGATGGCAAGTTCGTCATGTTCTTGTCATCGAAGGATCTGTTGGCGGTGGACCTGTATCTGGCAGACGCCGAGACCGGCAAGATCTTGCGGCGGATCACCTCCACCGCGACCAGCCCGCACTATTTGAGCCTGGAGTTCATCAACTCGGCCGGCGCCTGGAGCCGCGATGGACGGCAATTCGCGTTCGCGCGCGTCACCGCGAGACACGCGGAGTTCGCCATCTATGACCTGCGCCGGAACGAAGTCGTGCGCACCTGGAGCCTGTCGGGCATCGGCGAGGTGTTTTCGCCCACTTGGTCGCCGGACGGTCGCCAGATCGCGTTTTCGGCGATTCGCGGCGGCGACACCGATCTGTATCTCTTGAATCTGAATGACGGCGCGGTGACGCAATTGACCGACGACGCCTACGCGGACCTGCAGCCCGCCTGGTCCCCCGACGGCCGGAGCATCGCCTTCGCCACCGACCGTTTCACGACCAATCTCGCGGAACTGGCGCCGGGTCTTTACCGGCTGGCGATATACGATGTGGCCACGCACGCGATCCGGGAGCTGCCCGGATTCGCCGGCGCCAAGAACATCAATCCGCAATGGTCGCCCGACGGCCGAAGTCTGTACTTCGTCTCCGACGCCGGCGGCATTTCGAATTTGTATCGCCTCAACTTGGCCACGGGCACGATTGCGGCCATTACGAACATCCAGACGGGCGTGGCCGGCATTACAGCCACCAGTCCCGCCGTTTCCGTGGCGGCGGAGAGCGGGACGATCGTCTTCAGCGCTTTCACCGCCGGCCGGCGCGGTGAAGCGTATGCGTTGGTGCGGCTGGCGCCCACCTCCACCGCACCGTCGCCGGCGGCGGTGCTGGCGGGGCTGCACGCCAACGTGCTGCCGCCGCGCACGGCGGGCAGCGGCGAGGTGGCCGCCTATCTCCGCGATTGGCGCTCCGGACTGATCGCCGCGACCGGCTTTGCGTCTGCGCCTTACCATGCCCATCTCGAGTTGGTGAGCATCGCGCCGCCCCAGGTGCTGTTGGGCGCCAGTCCCTTCGGCGCGCTGGTCGGCGGAGGGACGGCGCTGAATTTCGAGGACTTGCTGGGATATCATCATTTGACGATCGGGGTGGAAGCGGTCACGGGCGCGGGAACCGCGAATTTTCTGCGCAATCTCTCCGCTTTGGGACTGTATCGCAACCAGCGCCATCACTGGACCTGGGGCTTGCTCGGCGGACAAGTGCCCTTCGTGAGCGCGGCGGTGGCCAGCACCCCGGCGGTGATCAACGGCACTCCGGTCTTTCTCAATCAGACGTTGACGTTCTGGGAGTTGGACCGGCAAGCGCTGAGCGTGCTCGCCTATCCAGTCAGCCGCGCCATGCGGATCGAATTCCAAGCGGGCTTCGAAAACATCGGGTTCGCCGAAGAACAGACCGTGGACGTGATCTCGGCGGCGACGGGCAATCTGCTGGGCTCGCAAACCCAAGACGTCCCCGCACCGGCGGCGCTCAACTTCGCCGAAGGCAACGCCGCGTGGGTGTATGACACCTCCGTCTTCGGCGGCGCCAGCCCGATTGCCGGGCAGAGCGCGCGCCTGCAGGCCGGCATTGCCTCCGGCAGTCTCGACTTCAGCACGGTGCTGACCGACTATCGGGACTACTGGCATCTGGCGCGGCCCCTGAGCGCGGCGGTGCGCGTGCTGCACTATGGACGCTACGGCGGCGGCGCCGATGATCAGCGCCTGCAGTCATTCTTTCTCGGTTATCCGTGGCTGGTGTGCGGGTATAGTCCCAACTCGTTCAGCACCGCCGAGTGCGGGCCGCAGTTCAACGCCACCGGCGCCTGCCCGGTGTTCGATCGCTTGCTGGGCACGCGCATCGGCGTGCTCAACGCCGAATTGCGGCTGGAACTGACCGGCCCGCTGGGACTCGTCGCGCCCTCCCTGCCGCCGATCGAACTGGCGCCATTTTTCGACGGCGGCGTGGCCTGGACGCACGAGCAAGAGGCGAGCATCTTCGGCGGGCCGCGTCATCCGGTGAGCAGCGAAGGGCTGACCTTGCGCTTCAATCTCTTCGGCTTCGCCGTCGCGCAGATCAGCGTGGCCTATCCGAATAATCGCCCGCTCGTCCACCATCTTTGGGAATTCGCGCTGATCCCCGGCTTCTGAATTCAAGGCTCGCTGGCTGGCGAACTCCGCGCCAGCCCGTGCGCGCTAAGCGTTCCGGCGTTCGATCTTGCGGAAATCCTAAGGATGCTGCGCGCGGGGTTTGGCGGCGGGGCCGGCGGCCGGCTCGGGCCTGTCTTTGGCGGCGGAGGGCGACAAATCTTCGCTGCCAGAGCGTCGCGTGCGCGGGCCATGGCTAGACTAGCGGTATGAATTGGTGGTGGCCGGTGGCGGCGCTGACCGCGGCGGCGAGCACCGGGGCGGCCTGCCAAGCGGTGGGCGAGCGGCGCGACCGGCGGCGCTTTCCGCCGGCGGGGACGATGGTGCGCTTGCCGCGCGCCCAGGGTGGGCACGCCCTGCATGCCGTCGTCACGCCGCCGCCGGGTGGGCGCGCGCCGTGGGTCGTCTTCGAGGCGGCGCTCGGCGCCTCGGCGCTGAGTTGGGTGCTGGTGCAGCGCCAAGTCGCGGCCTTCGCGCCGACGGTCGCATATGATCGCGCCGGCATGGGCTGGAGCGAACCCGGACCGATGCCGCGCACGGGCGCGCGCGTGATTGCCGACCTGCGGGCGCTGCTGCGCGAGCTCAGCGTGCCGCCGCCCTACATTTTGGCCGGCCATTCCTATGGCGGATTGCTGGCGCGGGCCTTCGCCGCGGAATTTCCCGAAGAGATCGCCGGCTTGGTGCTGGTGGATGCGGCGGCGCCGGAACAATGGACCGCGCCCGCGTCACACGACCGCTTGCGGCTGCGCGTCGGACGCCATCTGTGCCGCCGCGGCGTGTGGGCAGCGAGGCTGGGCGTGGCGCGAGCCGTGGCCTGGCTGGCGACACGCGGCGCCGAGCGACGACCGCCGGGGAGCGATCCCGAGCGCGATTTGCACGTGCGGGCGGCGCGCGGCGTGGTGACGGCGGTCACGATGGGGATTCTCGGCCGCTCCGATCGCGGCTTGCTCACGCCGGTGCACAATTTGCCGCCGGAGGCGCGGCGGCCGCTGGCGGCGTTATGGATCCAGCCGAAATACTACGCAGCGCTGGCCAGCCAGATCGAGGTCTTGCCGGCCCTGGCGGCGGAGGTGGCGGCGCGCGAGGCAGCGCGCAAGGCGCCGCTGCCGGCGCCGGCTATCGTCTTGAGCGCCGCCGGGCCCACGCCGGCGCGAGTCGCGGAACAGGAGCGGGCGGCGGCGCTCTCCGCGCGCGGCCGCCATGAAATCGTGGCGGAATGCGGCCACTGGATTCCGCTCGACCGGCCGGATGCGGTGGTGGCGGCCATCCGCGAGGTGGCGGCGCGGGCCCCCGCAAACTCTGCCCGCGGCTAGCCGGAGTCTCCCGCGCCGCGGGGCGCGGGATAAGCGACGCGGCGGCCCGCGACTCGGGCGAACGGCGTGAGACGGGCGGGCGGCGCCGAATGCGCGGTCATGATGTGGCGCACGGCGAGGCCGCGCGCCAGCAGGGCGTCTACGATCAGCGAGCGATGGCAGCGCCAGGGCACCGCTTCGGCGCACATGATCGCGGTAAAGGGCGCGGCTTTGCGCTTGGGCTTGCCCGCCAGCGCGAGCAGTTCGGCGAGGCCGGCGGCGAACTCGGGTGTTTGCATATAATCCGCGAACCCGCGAAACGAGGCGTTGCGCCAGCCACGATTGACCGAGTCGGGGCGCGCATGCCGCAGCCCTCCCAGCGCGGGCAGATGACGGTAGGCGATGCGGGCGGCGCGCAGCGACGCCGCCAGCGTGCGCGAGTCGAACTGCGGATTGTGGCGCGAGCGCGGCACCGTACGCACGTCCACCAGCCGGCCGACGCCATGCGCTTCGAGCAGGCCGATGAATTCGGCGATCGGGTGGGTGGAATGGCCGATGGTGAAGATCGTCATCGCGGGTCCCGGCTGTCGCCGGCGGCTGGCGGAGGGCGGCCTCGAGCGCGCCCGCCGCGGCCCGTTGCGCTGATCTTGTTGCCGATGCCCGCTAGCCATGTAGGCTGAGCATATGACGATTGCGGCAAGTCTGGCGGAGGTGCGCGAGCGCATGGCGGCAGCGTGCCGGCGCGCCGGCCGCGCCCCGCAAGCGGCGCGGCTGATGGCGGTGACCAAGACGGTCGCGCCGGAGCGGATCGCCGAAGCGATCGCGGCGGGGCAGGCGCTGTTCGGCGAAAACCGCGTCCAGGAACTGGAGGCCAAGCGCCAAGCGCTGGCCGGGCGCGCCGGTTTGGAGTGGCACCTCATCGGCCATCTGCAAAGCAATAAGGCGGCGCGGGCGCTGGCCGCCGCCGATTCCATGGATTCGCTCGACAGCCCGGCGCTGGCGGCACGCTTGGAGCGGCTGGCGGCGGCAGCGGGCAAGCGCTGGCCGGTGATGATCGAAGTCAATGTCGCCGGCGAGCCGCAAAAGGCGGGCGTAGCACCCGCCGCGCTGCCGGCCTTGGCGGAGGCGGTCGCGGCCTCGCCGCATCTGGACCTTTGCGGCATCATGGCAATCCCGCCGGAAGCCGCCGATCCCGAAGCCAGCCGCGGGCACTTTGCGTCTCTGCGCGCAATGTGGGACAGAATGAAAAGCTACGCCGGCACGCGCTGGGAACTCTCGATGGGCATGTCGCACGATTTCGAGGTCGCCATCGAGGAGGGCGCGACACTAGTGCGCGTGGGCTCGGCGATCTTCGGCGCGCGCGCGCCGCGCACATGAACGATTACCTATTCGTATTGATCGTCATCGTCGCCGTGCTGCTGGCTGTGGGCCTGCGGCGGCTGCGCACGGTGAAAACCGGCGCCGACTTTCTGGTCGCCGGCCGCTCGCTGTCGGCGGCGGTCCTGATCTTCACCCTGCTGTCGAGCTGGATCGGCGCCGGCAGCCTCTTCGCCGGCGCCGAGAACGCCTTCCACAACGGCCTGGCCAGCCTGTGGCAGCCGGCCGGCGGCTGGGTGGCGCTGATCGTGATCTTTTTCGTCGCGCCTCGCGCGCGCACCTTCGCGCAATTCACGGTGCCGGATCTGCTGGAGACGCGCTACGGCGTCGCCGTGCGCGTCTTGGGCATGGTGGCGATCATCCTGGCCTATACCGCGATCACTTCCTATCAGTTCAAGGGCGGCGGCGACATCCTGGCGCTTTCGACGGGAATCAATCCGGTGTGGGGCACGGCGCTGATCGCCGCCTTCGTGATCGTTTTCACGGCGCTCGCGGGCATGAGCTCGATCGCCTACCTGGATCTGGTGATCGGCATCTTGGTGACGGTGATCTTGATCGTCGCGATCCCGCTGCTGCTCGCGCACGCCGGCGGCTGGGCGCATGTCAAGGCGGTGCTGCCCCCCGATCACTTCACGTTTCTCGGGCCGCTCTCGATCTGGAAGGCGCTCGCCTACTTTCTACCGGTGTTCTTGTTGATGCTCGGCAACCAGAGCATGTACCAGAAGTTTTTTTCGGCCAGGAGCGCCCGCGACGCGCGGCGCTCGGTGGTCGGCTGGGTGATCGGCACGACGATCCTGGAGACGATCATCGTGGTGATCGCGGTGATCGGCTCGGCGCTGGTGCGGGAGCGGGAGCAGGCGCTGGGGCATGCGATCGGCGGCTTTTTCCCGCGCGAGATCATCCCCTATGTGGCTCGCCACGGGCTGCCGGAGCTGATGGGCGCGATCCTGATGGGCGCGATCTTCGCCAAGGTGATCTCGACCGGCAACAATTACTTGTTTTCCCCGGCCACGAATATCATTCACGACATCTATACGCGCTTCATCAACCCGCGCGCCAGCCAGCGGCGGCAGATCGCGGTTTCGCGCGGCGTGGTGATCGTGCTGGGCGTGCTGGCCTTCGCGCAGACCTTCCAACAGTCCATTCTGGCGGTGATGCTGTACGCCTACACCGTCTACAGCGCGGCGATCACGCCGGTGGTGATGGCGGCGTTTTTCTGGAGGCGCGCGACCCAGGCCGCCGCCGTCGCCTCGGTCGCGATCGGCACGGTGATTACCGTCGCCTGGAACGTTTTCCCCAAGCTGGCGGCCTGGCTGCCGGCGACTCCCGGCTGGCGCGCCGCCGTGGCGTATACGCAAGCTGTGGATGCAGTGTATCCCGCCGTAATTCTTTCCATCCTGGCGTTGGTCGGCGTCAGCCTGCTCACCTCGCCGCCGCGCGCCGACCAACTGGCGCCGTTCTGCGCCGCGCGCGCGGAAGCCGCCGCCTCCGACTGATTCGGCCCGGGAGAGAGCCGGCGCTCATTGCGGGCCGAAGTAGGGCGCCGCACCGCCGGCGGCGTCGATGCGGTACATGGCGGCGAAGCCTTCGCTGCTGGCGGGCGGGCGCAAGCGCGCGGCCAGGCGCTCGAGCGCGGCTTCGGGCACCGCGCGGCCGCGGCGGCGGTTGCGGCGGCGGCAGATCTCCGGCGGCACGTCGAAATAGAGCGCGACACAAGGGTAGCGATATTCCTCGGCGATGGCCATCAGCGGCTCGCGCTCGCGCGGCGAAAGGTTAGTGGCGTCCACGAAGGTCAGCGGGCGGCCGGCGCGCAGGCGCGCCCGCAGCAGGTGCCGCAGCGCCGAGAAAACCAGTTCTGGATGGCGCTGATCGGCGGGGTCGTCAAGAATCGTCTGGCGCAGCTCGTCGCTCGACAACGCCGCCAGCCGGCGGCGGCGCAGATACGTGGTCTTGCCCGCGCCGGGCAGCCCGATCAGGAGCACCACCGCGCGTTCGGGAAATCCGGCGGGCAGCGGCAGCGGCGGCCGAACCGGCACCGCTAACCCAGCGGATACCGGCCGGCCTCGAGGACGGCGCGGGCGATTTCGCGGCGCACGGCGATGGTGTCGCTGAGCTCGCGCTTGAGCAGGCGGCGCGCCATCGCCGCTTGTGCGCGCAACGCGTCGCCCTCGGCCAGCCGCGGCAGCAGGAGATGGGCGATGGCTTCGGCGCGGTCCATCTGCTCGGCGATCAAGGCGCGGGTCATCGCCGCCATCACCGGCGCCGCGGCGCCGCCGTGTTTGCGCGCGCGTAAGATCGCCGATTGCAGCAGATACGTGATCGAAATCAGGTCGGCCAGTCCCGCCAGGATCTCCTGTTCCTTTTCCAGCGCTTCCCGGTACTTTTGGAACGCGGCGCCGGCGAGCAACAAGCCGAGCTTGCGCACGCCTTCCGCCTGCGCCGTTTCCGCGGCCCAGGGCCCGGAGTCGCTGCCCGCGCCGGCGCCGGCACCGGACATCAACTCCTCGGTTGTGCGCTGCACCTCCGCCAGCAGCGGCAGCTCGCCTTTCATCGCGCGGCGCAAGAGCTGGCCGGGAATGAGCAGGCGGTTGATCTCGTTCGTGCCCTCGAAGATGCGGTTGACGCGCGAATCGCGGTAGGCGCGCTCGGCGGCGTACTCCTGCACGAAGCCGTAGCCGCCGTGGATCTGCACGTTGGCGTCCACGGCGCGGTCGAGCATTTCGCTGCCGAAGACCTTCACGATCGAGCATTCCACGGCGCATTCCTCGAGCGCCTTGCGGATCGCCGTCCCGGCTTCGGGCGCGGTCTTGTCGATGCCGGCCAAGCGGTTGTCGATGAGGCCGACGGTGCGATAGACGGCCGACTCGCAGGCGTAAATGCCGATCGCCATGCCGGCGAGCATCTGCGCCACCAGCGGAAATTCCGCCAGCGTGCGGCCGAAGGCCCGGCGCTGCTTGGCGTAGGCGATCGCTTCTGCCAGCGTATTGCGCGCGCCGCCCGCGCAGCCGGCGCCGAGCTTGAAGCGGCCGACGTTGAGGATGTTGAAGGCGATGATGTGGCCGCGCCCGATCTCGCCCAAAACGTTCTCCACCGGCACGCGCGCGTCATTGAGGATCAAGGGCCGGGTGGAGGAGCCCTTGATGCCCATCTTCTTCTCTTCCGCGCCGGTCGAGACGCCGGGAAACGACTTCTCCACCAAGAAAGCGGTGAACTTGTCGCCCTGGACCTGGGCGAAGACGGTGAAGAGGTCGGCGAAGCCGGCGTTGGTGATCCACATCTTTTCGCCGTTGAGCAGATAGTGCTTGCCGTCGGGGCTGAGCTCGGCGCGCGCGCGCGCCGCCAGCGCGTCGGAGCCGGAGCCGGATTCGCTGAGCGCGTAGGCGCCGACCCAGTCGCTGGCGGCGAGCTTGGGCAGATACTTGCGCTTCTGCTCCTCGGTGCCGAAATAAAGGATGGGCAGCATGCCGATGCCGGTGTGGCCGCCGAAGGTCACGCTGAACGAGGCGTACTTGGCGATGCGGTCATACACGATGGTCGAGCTGACGAAATCCAGGCCCAAGCCGCCGTAGGCTTCGGGAATGTCCACGGCGGTCAAGCCCAGTTCGGCGGCCTTTTTGAGCAGCGCGCGCGTGACGTCGAAGTTCTGGTGCTCGAGCTCGTCGATGCGCGGCACGACCTCCTGCGTCGCGAACTGCTCGGCGGTTTGCGCGATCAGCCGGTGCTGCTCGCTGAAATCCTCGGGGGTGAAGCAATCGCCGGGATCACCGGGCCCGAGCACGAAACGGCCGCCGCCCGCCTGCGTTTCTGCCACTTTCGTCGCCATAACGCCTCCCTACCGCGCCAGATTTTCGATGACCCCGGCGGCACCCATGCCGCCGCCCACGCACATCGTCACCAAGCCGAAGCGGGCGCGGCGGCGCCGCAGCTCCGCCAGAATGCTGGCCACCAGCTTGGCGCCGGTGCAGCCCAAAGGATGCCCCAACGCCACGGCGCCGCCGTTGACGTTGACCCGCTCGGGATCCAGGCCCGCTTGCGCGATCACCACCAGCGCTTGCGCCGCAAAGGCCTCGTTGAGCTCGATCACTTCGATATCGGCCAGCTTCACCCCGGCGCGCGCCAGCGCCCGGGGAATGGCCGCGACCGGTCCCAGGCCCATGAGCCCGGGTTCCACCCCGGCCGTGGCGTATCCCGCCAGCCGCGCGAGCGGCTGCAATTGGTGGCGGCGCAGCGCCTCCTCGCCCACGACCAGCGCGGCAGCGGCGCCGTCGCTCATCTGCGAGGAGTTGCCGGCGGTGACTTGGCCGTTGGCCTGAAACGCCGGCTTGAGCGCCGCCAGCGCGGCCAGCGAGGTGTCGCGGCGCGGGCCCTCGTCGGCGGCGACCGTGACTTCGCTCCAAAAGCCGCGCCCGTTGCCCTCGGCGGGCACGCGCGTCGTTACGGGCAGCAGCTCCTCGCGGAATTTGCCCGCCTCCTGTGCGGCTAGGGCGCGCTGATGGCTGCGCAGCGAAAACTCGTCGGCGGCCTGGCGCGTAATTCCGTACTTGGCGGCCAGGCGCTCGGCGGTGAGGCCCATGCTCAGGTAGCTGTCCGGATGGTGCTCGGTGAGCCAGGGGTTGGCGGAGATCTTGTGGCCGCCCATCGGAATCAGGCTCATGCTCTCCGTGCCGCCGGCCAGCACCGCTTGCGCGCCGGCCTGCGCGCGCTCGCTGGCGATCGCGATGGCTTCCAAGCCGGAGGCGCAGAAGCGGTTGACGGTCATCGCCGAGACTTCGACCGGCAGTTGCGCGCGCAAAGCGGCGATGCGGGCGACGTTCATGCCTTGCTCGGCCTCCGGCATGGCGCAGCCGAGGATCACGTCTTCGATTTCCGCCGCCGGAAACGCGGCGCGCCGCAGCGCCTCGGTCAGCACCAAGGCGGCCAGATCGTCAGGACGCGTAGCGCGAAAGCCGCCGCGGAAGGCGCGCGCGACCGGCGTCCGAACGGTGCTGACGATGTACGCCTCCATCTGCCCTCCGCCCCCTCAATTGCGCAACGGCTTGCCGGTCTTCAGCGTGAACTGAATTCGCTCGCGCGTCTTCGCCTCGCCGCAAAGCGACAAGAAAGCCTCGCGCTCGAGGTCCAACAAATAATCTTCGCCGATCGGCGCCCCGGCGGGCGCGTCCCCGCCGGCCATGATGTGCGCCAGCTTGTTGGCGAGCTTCTGTTCGAACTCGGTGATGTAGCCGGCTTGGCGCATCAGATAGACGCCCATCTGCAGCGTGGCCCGCACGTTCGGCCCCGCGGCCGGCACCAGGGCGGGGGCGGGCGGGCGGTACCCCTCGCGCGCCAGCCGCAGCGCTTCCTCTTTGGCAACGGCGAGCACGCGGTCGCGGTTGGGCACGATCACCGCCTCCGGCGGCAGATAGCCGAGCGCCTGCGCTTCGACTGCCGAGGTCGAGACCTTGGCCATGGCCACGGTTTCGAAGGCCTGCTTGATGGCTTCTTGCACGGCTACGCTCTCGCCGCGGCTGCCGGGGCCGCGCACTCGTTCCGCGGCGCGCAAGGCGCGCACGGTCATCTCCTTGGTGCCGCCGCCGGCGGGGATCAGGCCCACGCCTAATTCCACCAATCCGGCGTACAACTCGGCGTGGGCGGCGACCTGAGCGGCATGGAGCATGACCTCGCAGCCGCCGCCGAGAGTGAGGCCGAAGGGCGCGGCCACGACCGGACGCGGCGAGCGGCGGATCGCTTGGGTCATGCCCTGGAAAGTGCGCACGGCCAGTTCCACCTCGTCCCAGTCCTCGTCTTGAATCGCGAGCAACAGGAGCATGAGATTGGCGCCGGCGGAAAAGTTCTCGGCTTCGTTGCCGATGACGAAGGCCTCGAAGCGCGACGCCCCGTCGCGCAGCGCCTGGGTGACCAGGGCCACGATGTCGGCGCCGATGGCATTCATCTTGGCGTGGAATTCCAAGCAGCCCACGCCGTCGCCGAGATCGAGCAGCGAGCAGCCGGGATTGCGCTGCAGTTCGCGGCCGGCGCGGCGCAAGGCATCAAGGTGGAACACGCCTTCCGGCTCGGGCACCGCCGCATAGGCCAGCGTGGCCGGCGAGACCGCTTCGAGCCCGCTGGCGGCGCGCTCGAGCGGCGCGTCGCGGTAAAACGACTTGGCGCCGCTCGTGAGCAGGCGGCGCACATACTCCGCCGGCTGGCGCTGCTCCTTTTCCATGCGGGCGACGGTCGCTTCCAGCCCGAGCGCATCCCACATGGCGAAAGGGCCCGCCTGCCAGCCGAAGCCCCAGCGCATCGCGCGGTCGATTTCATAGGGCTGGTCGGCGATTTCCGGGATGCGGCGCGCGGCGTAATCGAGCACCTCGCTCAACAGCCGCCAGAGAAATTGCCCGGCGGCATCGGTGCCGCCGAGAATCACGCGCAGCCGCTCCGCGGGATCGTCGATCGTGCGCGCCAGGTCGAGGGAAGGGAAGCGCGGTTTGCGGCGCGGCCGGTACTCCATCGTCTTCAGATCGAGCACCAAAATTTCGCGCTCGCCCGACTCGGTACGCGCGCCCCGCCGGTAGAAGCCTTGGCCCGATTTTTCCCCCAGCCAGCCGCGCTCGAGCAAGGCGCGGACCGGCGCCGGCACGCGATACAGCTCGCGCTTTTCATCCCCCGCCAGGTTCTGGTAAGAGTTCTCGATCACGTGCGCCAAGAGATCCACCCCGACCAGATCGGCGGTGCGGAACGTCGCCGACTTCGGCCAGCCCAGCGCGGGGCCGGTCAGCGCATCGATTTGCTCGACGTCGAGATCCATTTCCTCCATCAGGCGCAGCACCGTGAGCATCGAAAAGGTGCCGATGCGGTTGGCGATGAAGTTGGGCGTGTCCTTGGCGAAAACCACGCCCTTGCCCAGGCGCCGGTCGGCGAATTCCGCGATCGCCTCCAGCAGGGCGCGGTCGGTGCCGGCGGTGGGAATGATTTCGAGCAACCGCAAATAGCGCGGCGGATTGAAGAAATGCGTGCCGAACCAGCGCCGCTTCACTTCCGGCGGCAGCTCCGCTCCCACCGCAGTCACCGGCAGGCCGCTGGTGTTGGTGGTGAGGGCGGCATGGGGCGCGAGCAGCGGCGCCACGGCGGCCAGCAGCTTGCGCTTGATGGCGAGGTCTTCGACGACCGCTTCGATGACCCAATCCGCCTGGGCCACGGGCGCGAGGTCGTCGAAGCTGCCCAGCCGGATGCGGCGGGCGAGCTCGGGCGCGAAGAAAGCCGCCGGCTTGCCCTCCACCGCGGACCTGAGTCCCCGCTCGGCCGCGCCGGGCAGGTCCAGCAGATGCACGGCGAGCCCGGCGTTGGCGCAATGGGCGGCAATGCGCGCGCCCATCGTTCCCGCGCCCAGCACCGCGACCGCCTCGATGGGCCGAGCCATGACTCTCCAAGCTACCATGAGCGTTTTTCCGGCGGGCTCGGCGGCGGCGCGGGAGCCGCGCGAATCACCCGGCGGCGGCGATCCGCGGCCGACGGAAGGGGTGGCTGCCGGGATGGGCCGGCGCTACCAAGCAGGCATCGCGGGCACCAGAATGGCCATTCCCATGGCGTCGTGGAACGGCCAAAATAGAAGTGAACAGCCTATGCGGGCGTGGCTTTCTAGTTGGGCCCGGCGGCGGCGCCTGGGGCCGCCCAAGCGGGTCGGCTTGGCGCTGGGCGGCGGGTTTGCGCGCGGCATCGCCCACATCGGCGTGTTGGAGGTGCTGGAACAAGAGGGCGTGCCGATCGACATGATCGCCGGCACGAGTTCCGGCAGCTTGGTGGCGGCGGCCTATGCGAGCGGCTTGCGCCCGCAGCAGATCGCCGAGGCCGCCTCGCAGCTGCGCCTGCGCGACGTCGGGCGCTGGACGCTTTCGAAGCTGGGGCTGGCCAGCAACGTGCGCATGGAAGTGTACTTGCGGCGGCTGCTGGCTTGCACGGAATTCGAGAAGATGCGCATCCCGCTGCTGATCCCGGCGACCAATCTCAATACCGGCGACATCACCGTCTTCCGCTCCGGCTCGGTGCTCGACGCGATTCGCGCTTCCTGCGCCTATCCGCTGATGTATCAGCCGGTCAAGATCGACGGCGCCTACTACGTCGATGGCGGCCTGATCTGCGTCGTGCCGGCCGAGCCGCTGCGCGAGGCGGGCGCCGATTTCATCATCTCGGTCGAGCTGGGCGGCCGCTGGACGGGCGCGGTGCCGCACAACATGCTGGAAGTGCTGGGCCAAAGTTTCGCCATCGCGGTGATGGCGCACGCCGGGCGCTGGCGCCGGATCAGCGACGTGCTGATCGAGCCGCAGGTGGATGATTACGCGCACGACGCCTTCGACCGCTACCAGGAGCTGATCGAGGCCGGCCGGGCCGCCACCCGCGCGGCGCTGCCCAAATTGCGGGAGCTATTGCGCGGCCGCCTGGCGGCCGAGCCGGCGCCGGCCGCCGCCGTGACCGCCGCCGGCACCTAGCGGTTGCGGCGGCCAGCGATCAGCCCTGGGTGAAGGCGACGACTTCGGCGAGTTTGGCGCGCGCCGCGCCCGAGGCGAGGGCGGCTTGCGCGCGCGCCAGCGCTTCCGGCCAATCGGCGGCGAGGCCGCCGGCGCGCAGGGCGGCGGCGGCGTTGAGCGCGACGATGTCGCGGCGGGGCCCGGGCTCGCCCGCGAGCACGGCGCGAATCAGGCGCGCATTGGTGGCGGCGTCGCCGCCCCGCAGATCGGCGAGCCGAGCGGGGCGCAAGCCGAGTTCTTCGGCGCGCAGCACGTATTCGCGGACCTGCCCGGCGCGCACCTCGGCGACGTGGGTGGGGGCGGTGGTCGAGAGTTCATCGAGGCCGTCTTCGCCGTGCACCACAATCGCGTGCGCCGCCCCCAGCTCGCCCAGCGCCGCCGCCAGCTTTCCGACCCAGGCGCGCGCATAGACGCCCACCACCTGTCCGGCGGCGCCGGCGGGATTGGTGAGCGGCCCCAACAGATTGAAGATGGTGCGCACCCGCAGCGCGCGCCGCACCGGCTGCACGTGGCGCATCGCCGGATGCAGCGCCGGCGCGTACAGGAACGCGAAACCGGTGCGCTCCAGGCACGCGGCCAGGCGCTCGGGGGCGAGGTCAATCTTGACCCCGAGGGCCTCCATGACGTCGGCGCTGCCGCATTGGCTGGAGAGCGAGCGGTTGCCGTGCTTGGCAACACGCACGCCGGCGGCGGCCGCGACCAGCGCGGTGGCGGTGGAAATATTGAACGTGCCGCTGGCGTCGCCGCCCGTGCCGCAGGTGTCGACCAGCCGCGGCAGCGGCGCCGGCGGCGCCTCGGCCAAAGCGTCGCGGCCGGTGCCGGAGACGGCGACGGCGTGATCGCCGCCGGACGCGCCCACGTGCGTCACGGCGGCGCGCATGGCTTCGGCGAAGCCGACGATCTCGGCCACGGTTTCGCCCTTGGTCGCCAGCGCGATCAGCAGGCCGGCGATCTGCAGCGCCTCGACCTCGCCGGCGAGCATCGCCGCCAGCGCCTGCCGCGCTTCCGCGCGCGACAAGTCCTCGCCCGCGATCACGCGCCGCAGCGCGGCGGTGAGCGCGTCGGGGGCCGGGGCGGATGACATATACTGATAGGTTTTCGCATGAAGATCCACGAATATCAAGCCAAGGACCTGCTCCGGCAGTTCCGCGTCGCGGTGCCGCGCGGGCGGGTGGCGGCCACGGCGGCGGAGGCGGAGGCGATCGCGCGCGAACTGGGCGGGCGGGTGGTGGTCAAGGCGCAGATCCACGCGGGCGGCCGCGGCAAGGGCGGCGGCGTCAAGCTGGCCGACGGTGCCCAGCAGGCGCGGGCGGTGGCCGAAACGATCCTGGGCATGACCCTGGTCACCCATCAGACCGGGCCGGAGGGCCGGCTGGTGCGGCAGGTGCTGGTGGAGGAGACGCTGCCGATCGCCCGCGAGCTCTACGCCGGCATCGTCGTGGATCGCGTCAGCGGGCAGCCGGTGTTCATGGTTTCCGCAGCCGGCGGCATGGAGATCGAGGAGGTCGCGGCCACGAAGCCGGAGGCCATCTTGAAGATGCCCTTCGACGCCGGCTACGGCTTGCAGCCGTTTGCGGCGCGCCAACTGGCCTTCGGCTTGAAGCTGAAGGGCGCGGCGGCGACGGCGGCCGCGGCCATGTTCATCGCGCTGGCGCGCGCCTTCGTGGCGCTCGACGCTTCCCTCGCCGAGATCAACCCGCTGGTGCTGACCAGCGACGACCGCGTGATCGCGCTCGACGCCAAGCTCAACCTCGACGACAACGCGCTCTACCGCCATCCCGAGCTGAAGGCGCTGCGCGATCTGAAGGAAGAAGCGCCGCTCGAGGTGGAGGCGTCGAAATACGGCCTCAACTACATCAAACTCGACGGTAACGTGGCCTGCATGGTCAACGGCGCCGGCCTGGCCATGGCCACCATGGACATCATTCAATATGCCGGCGGCCGGCCGGCCAACTTTCTCGACGTGGGCGGGGGCGCCAACCAGGAGCAGGTGCGGCACGCCTTCGAGATTCTCTTGCAGGATGCCAACGTGAAAGCGGTGCTGATCAACATCTTCGGCGGCATCCTGCGCTGCGACACCCTGGCGGCGGGCGTGGTCGAGGCGGCGCGGGCGACCCAACTGGCGCTGCCGCTGGTGATCCGCATGGAAGGCACCAACGTCGAGCAGGGGCGGGCGATTCTCGCCGCCAGCGGGCTGAAGATCACCGTGGCCGCCAGCATGAAGGACGCGGCGGAGAAAGTGGTGGCCGCGGCGCGCGCCGCCGAGCGGGTCTCATCATGAGCATTCTGGTCAACCGGAGCACGCGGCTGCTGGTGCAGGGCATCACCGGCCGCGAAGGCAGCTTTCATGCGCGCATGTGCCGCGAGTACGGCACCCAGGTCGTCGCCGGGGTGACGCCGGGCAAGGGCGGCACCGTGCATCCGCTCGGCGAGGCCGGCGTGCCCGTCTTCGACACCGTCGCCGAGGCCAAGGCCGCGACCGGCGCCGATGCCAGCGTGATCTTCGTGCCGCCGCCCTTCGCCGCCGACGCCATCCTGGAAGCGGCGGCGGCGGAAATTCCGCTGATCGTCTGCATCACCGAAGGCATTCCCACCCTCGACATGGTGCGCGTGCACGCCTTGCTGCGCGGCAGCCGCTCCCGCCTGATCGGGCCGAATTGCCCGGGCATCATCACCCCCGGCGAGTGCAAGATCGGCATCATGCCCGGCCACATTCATCGCCCCGGCAACGTCGGCATCGTCAGCCGCAGCGGCACCCTCACCTATGAAGCGGTGCACCAGCTGACGCAGCTGGGCATCGGCCAATCGACGGCGATCGGGATCGGCGGCGATCCGATCATCGGCACCTCGCATCGCGATGCCATCGAGCTCTTCCAGCAAGATCCCGCCACCGAAGCCATCGTGCTGATCGGCGAGATCGGCGGCAGCGGCGAAGAGGAGGCGGCGGCCTACGTTCGCGAGCACGTGCGCAAGCCGATGGTCGGCTTCATCGCCGGCCAGACCGCGCCGCCGGGGCGGCGCATGGGCCACGCCGGCGCGATCATTTCCGGCGGCAAAGGCACGGCGGCGGAAAAGATGGCGGCGATGAAGGCCGCGGGGATCGAGGTCTGCGCCAGCCCCGCGGAGATCGGCGCCACCGTGGCGGCGGTGCTGGGCGCGGGCGCCCGGCGCTAGCGCGGCGGGATCGCGGCAGGATTCTTGATTCACTTTTCCTGATCATGGCCATCGAACGAACGTTGACGATCGTCAAGCCCGACGGCGTGGCGAAGAACTTGACCGGCGCCATCTTGGCGCGGCTGGAAGCGGCGGGACTGCGCATCGTCGCGCTGAAACGGCTGCGGCTGACGCGGGCGCAGGCGGAAGGCTTCTATTCCGTCCACCGCGAACGCGGCTTCTTCGCCGACTTGGTGCGGTTCATGACCGAAGGGCCGGTGGTGACCGCGGTGCTCGAGGGAGAGGACGCGATCGCGCGCCTGCGCGCGCTGATGGGCGCCACCGACCCCGCCAAGGCCGCCGCCGGCACGTTGCGCAAGGATTATGCGGAGAACATCGAGCGCAACGTGATCCACGGCTCCGACGGCCCCGAGACCGCGCGCTTCGAGATCGGCTTCTTCTTTTCCGGCGCCGAGATGCTGTAAGCGGGGCCGCGCGCAAACCGGGATTGGGCCAGAAGTTCGGTTTCTCACAACTCCATATAAATATGAGTTTTGGAAGGCCGCCGGCGGCGCCACCCGCCGTCGCTCGCCGAACCGCGCGCGAACGCGCCAGTTGCCGCGCTTCCAAAAATTGGAATTCGCCTCCGCCGCGCCGTTATATACGATGAGTGATCAAATTTGTGGTTCACTGTGAGTTTTTTATCTTGTCCCGCCGATTCCCGGAAGCCTAGACTCGATGGCGTCACGCTTGCGAAGTCTCTTGTACTCGAGGAAAAAACCAACAGATATGAAGTCATCGAGCATGCGGCTGTTTCTGGGTGGAATTCTGGCGCTGGGCCTGGTTTGCGGGGCCGGCGCGCAAAATATCACGGCGACGCTGACGGGCACAGTCACCGACCCCTCCGGGGCGCTGGTGCCCGCGGCCACGGTAACGGTGCACAACAACGCCACCGGGCAGGAGCGCACCGCCACCACCGACGCCACCGGCGTGTACACGCTGGCGCAGTTGCCGGCCGGCGATTACACGGTGACCGTGGCCAAGAGCGGCTTCCAGCAGTTCGTGGCCAAGGACGTGATCCTGCACGTCGGCGATCACCGCGGCCTGGACGTGACGCTCAAGACCGGCGAGGTGAGCCAGACGGTCGAGGTCACCACCAGCGCGGTGCCGATTCAGACGGCGACGGCGGCGCAGTCGGAGACCATCACCGGCAATCAGATCCGGCAGCTGCAATTGAACAACCGCAACTTCGAGCAGCTGGTCACGCTGCAGCCGGGCGTGAGTTCGTCGCTGCCGGCGCTGATCAGCTTCGGCATCACCAACACCGACAACGTTTCGGTGAACGGCGAGCGCTCGAGCGCGAATAACTGGACCGTGGACGGCAGCGACATCAACGACAGCGGCTCCAATCAGACGCTGCTCAACGTGCCCAGCGTGGACGCGCTGCAAGAGTTCAAAATCGAGCGCTCCACCTACGACGCCGAGTACGGGCGCAGCGGCGGCGGGCAGATCAACGTGGTCACCAAGAGCGGCACCAACCAGTTCCACGGCGACGCCTACGAGTTCCTGCGCAACGACAAGCTGGACGCCAACGACTTCTTTCTCAACGCCGCCGGCGTGAAGCGGCCGCCGCTGCGCTACAACGACTTCGGCTACACCCTCGGCGGCCCGATCCGGAAGGACAAGACGTTCTTCTTCTGGTCCGAGGAGTGGCGCAAGCAGCACAATCCGGGCACGGCGGTCGCCGATCTGCCGACGCAGGCGGAGATGAACGGCGACTTCAGCGGCTATAACGCCTTCGATCCCGCCTTCAAGGGGCTCGACGCCAGCCTGGCGCCGACGGGGTGCGTGAGCGGCAATCAGATCAACCCCAACTGCATCAACAAAAACGCGGCCGCGTATTTGAAATACGTGTACGGCACTTATACGCCGAACCTGACCGGCCCGGGCGAGAACGAACTGGTGACCGCGACCACCTCGCAAAACAACTTCCGCCAGGAGATCGCGCGCCTCGACCACCAGCTCACGAACAAGGTGAGCCTGTTCGCGCGCTATATGCAGGACAACGTGCCCACGACCGAGCCGGGCGGGCTCTTCAACGGCAACCCGCTGCCGGGGCTGGCTTCGACGGCGACCAACGCGCCGGGGCGCAATTTCGTCGCCCACATGACGGCGGTGATGTCGCCGACGCTGGTCGACGAACTGGCGTTCAACTACACCTGGGGCGCGATCAACAGCAACTACACCGGCATCGAACAGAACCCGGCGTTCTATCAAGCGCTGCAACTGAGCGGGCTGCCCTTCACGGACGCCTACGGACGGGTGCCGACGCTGGGCTTCAGCAGCTCTTCCTCGACGCCCGGCCAGGCGCTCACCGGCGTCACCGGCAGCAGCGCACCGTACCACGAGCGCAACATCGACAAGGAAATTTACGACAACTTGTCGTGGGTCAAGGGCAATCACACGCTGCGCTTCGGCATCTCCTCGCAGTTCATGCGCAAGAGCGAGAACGGCCCGCTGGCGACCAACGGCAGCTTCAACTTCCGAGACACCACCGGCGCCGGCTTTGCCGCCGGCGAGTACATGCCGGCGTTCGCGGAATTCCTGCTCGGCCAGGCGCATAGCTTTTTCCAGGCCAACCGCGACATCATTCCCGACCTGCACTTCACCAATCTCGAGTGGTATGCACAGGACGATTGGAAGCTGACGCCGACGTTCACGCTGAACTTGGGCGTGCGCTACAGCTTCTTGCCGCCGGCCTACGACGTGACCGGCACGCTCAGCACCTTCGATCCGGCGCGCTTCAATCCGGCGCTGGCGCCGCAGATCGACGCCAGCGGCAACTTCGTGGCCGGCCAGGCGGTGACGCCGCAGAACTACCTCAACGGCATCATCATCGGCACCTCGGGCGCGTCGCCCTACGGTCCGGCGACGACCTCGCCCTACGGCTACTACGTCAACCCAACGCAGAAGAACAACTGGGGGCCGCGGCTGGGCTTCTCCTGGGATCCCTTCGGCACCGGCATCACCGCCGTGCGCGGCGGCTACGGCATCTATTACGACCGCACCCTCAACGGGATTTGGGAGCAGGACCAGTTCTCGAATCCGCCTTTCGTCAACGACGTGAGCGGATTGAGTCCCACGAGCCAGATCAGCTTTTACACCCCGACCACCCAGGCCTCGCTCTTCCCCGACGGCCTGACGGCGGTGGGCACCAGCGATTGGCACACGCCCTACGTCCAAGACTGGAGCCTGTCGGTGCAGCGCGAGATGCTCTCGCATACGCGCTTCGAGGTGGCCTACGTCGGCAGCAAGGGCACGCACCTGCTGGGCGAGTTCGACGAGAACATCGCCACGCTGGCGGCGCGCACCGCCAATCCCACCGCCGACGTGAACGCGGTGCGGCCCTACGTCGGCTTCGGGCCGATCGTGACGCGCGCGCCGATCTTCGATTCGCTCTATCACTCGCTGCAAATCTCCGCCAACCGCCAGATGGCGCGCGGGCTCAGTTTCGGCGTGGCTTACACCTGGGCGCACGAGCTGACCAACAACTCGACCGACCGCAGCACGGCGCCGCAGGATACTTACGCCTTCAACCTCGACCGCGGTCCGGCGAGCTTCATCCGGCCGCAGGTGCTGGTCTTCAACTACGTCTATGACCTGCCCTTCTTCGCGGACCAGCAAAACTGGCAAGGGCATCTGCTCGGCGGCTGGGAAGTTTCCGGGATCACCACCTACGAGGCCGGCTTCCCGCTGACGGTGACGCAGTTCAGCGACCCCTTCAACTCCTACGATTGGGGCTCGGCTTGCCCCGCCGGCGAGTGCTTCCCGAACGGCGTCGGCGTCGATCCCAGCCCGATCGTGGCGCCGCGGCCCGACCTCGTCGGCGCGATCAATGCGCCGCACACGCTCAGCCAGTGGGTGACCAAGTCGGCCTGGACCGACGCCATCGGTCACTACGGCAGTTCCGGGCGCGGGGTGGTCTATGGCCCCGGCCTCGTCAACTGGGACTTCTCGCTGATGAAGAACGTGAAGGTCAGCGAGCGCCTCAACGCGCAGTTCCGCGGCGAGTTCTTCAACATCCTCAATCACATGAACCCGAACAATCCGCGCAGCATGGCGCTCGACTCCTCGCTGTTCGGCAAGATCAACAGCGACAGCAATTGGCAGCCGCGCGTCGTGCAGCTCGGGTTGAAGCTGATCTTCTAGCCGCGCACTCTTCGCGATTCCAACCGCCCCGCTTCGCCTGTGGCGAGGCGGGGCGTTTTTTTTGCGCCGGCGCGCCGGCGCCGGAACTCGGGCCAGAGTCACCAGCAACTCCGGCGTGAGTCGCACGCGGGGCCGGGACGCGAGCACGGGAAATGAGATCGGGAGCAGCCACTCTGGAATTTGGAATCGCGGCGGCAGGGCAACGCGGGTCCGGCGGCGGGAATCGTCCTCAGGAGCAAGAACACGACCACGCCGGAGGTGTCTGTGCGGAAACGCGCGCTGGCAGTCATCAGCGGATCCCTGATATTGGCCATTGGTCTCGGGGCGCAAAACATCAACGCCACACTGACGGGCACGGTGAAAGACACGTCGGGCGCGGTGATACCCGGCGTCACGGTGCATCTGCGCGACAACGCCACCGGGCAAACGCGATCGATCGTGACCGACGCCTCGGGCGCGTACGCGCTGGCGCTCTTGCCGGCCGGCACCTACACGGTGACCGCTTCCAAGCCGGGCTTCCAGCAGTTCTCCTCGAGCAACGTGGTGCTGCACGTGGGCGAGCACCGCGGCTTCGACATCACGCTGCAGCCCGGCGCGGTGACACAGACGGTGACCGTCTCCAGCACCGCGGCGCCGGTGCAGACGGCGACGCCGGCGCAAAGCACGACCATCACCGGCAGCCAAATTCGCGAGCTGCAGCTTAATAACCGCAATTTCGAGCAACTGGTCACGCTCCAGCCCGGCGTGAGCTCGTCGCTGCCGGCGATCATCGGCTTCGGGATCCAGAACACCAGCTCCGTTTCGGTGGATGGAGCGCGCCCCACCGCCAACAACTGGACGGTGGATGGCGCCGACATCAACGACAGCGGCTCGAACGCCACCCTCACCGACGTGCCCAGCGTGGACGCGCTGGCGGAGTTCACCACCAACCGCTCGACGTACGACGCGCAATACGGGCGCAGCGGCGGCGGCCAGATCACCGTCGTGACCCGTTCGGGGACCAATGTCTTTCACGGCACCGCCTATGAGTTCGTGCGCAACACCAAGCTGAACGCCAACGACTTCTTCGCCAACGCCGCCGGGCTGCCGCGCGCGGCCTTCCATTACAACGACTTCGGCTACACCATCGGCGGCCCGATCCGGAAGGACAAGATCTTCTTTTTCTGGTCGCAGGAGTGGCGCAAGACCAACACGCCGATCACCGAAACCGCCGACCTGCCGACGCCGGCGGAGCTGAGCGGGGACTTCACCGGCATCGCCACGCTCGATCCCACGCTGGCGCCGCCGGGCTGCGTGGTCGGGGACACGATCGCGCCGGCCTGTTTCTCGACCAACGCCAAGGTGTACTTGAATCACGTCTTCTCGACTTACACCGCCAACCTGCCGGCCACCAACCAGCTCGTCACCAGCCCGACGCAGCTGGCCAACACGCGGCAGGAGCTGATCCGGCTTGACGACCAGCTCACCGGCCGCGTGCGGCTGTTCGCCCGCTACATGCAGGCGGACGTGCCGACCACCGAGGCGGGCGGGCTCTTCGACGGCAATCCGCTGCCGGGCCTGGCGGCGACGGCGACCAACGCCCCGGCGCGCAACATGGTGGCGCACATGAGCGCGGTGATCTCGCCGACGGTGGTCAACGAGCTGGCGTTCAACTATGCCTGGGGCGCGATCAACAGCGCCAACACCGGGCGCATCACCGATCCCGCGTTCTACAACGCGCTCGACCTCGCCGCCTTTCCCTTCGCCGATCCCTACCGGCGCGTCCCCAACGTGACGTTTTCGTCGCCGATCAGCGGGCAGGCGATCACCGGCGTCACCGCGCCCAGCGCGCCGTATCACGAGCGCAACATCGACAAAGAGCTCTACGACAACTTGTCGTGGGTGGCCGGCAATCACACGCTGCGCACCGGGGTGGACGCGCAGTGGATGCGCAAGACGGAGAACGGGCCGCTGGCGACCAACGGCAGCTTCGTGTTTCGCGACACGCAGACGACCCCGCCGGCCTTCATGCCCGCGTTCGCGGAATTCCTGCTTGGGCAGGCCTACCAGTACACCCAGGCCAACCGCGACATCATACCCGACCTGCGCTACGTGAACCTGGGGATCTACGTGCAGGACGACTGGAAGGTGCGGCCGAACTTCACCCTCAATCTCGGCCTGCGCTACAGCCTGCTGCCGCCGCCCGAGGATGTCACCGGCACGCTCTCCAGCTTCGATCCCGAGCGCTTCAATCCGGCGCTGGCGCCGCCGCTCGACGCCAACGGCAACTTCGCCGCCGGCTCGCCGGCCGACTACTTGAACGGCATCATCATCGGCGGCTCGGGCTCGTCGCAGTTCGGGCCGGCGACGATTTCGCCGTACGGCTACCGGGTGAATCCCGTCGCGTATGACAACTTCGGCCCCCGCGTCGGGTTCGCGTGGGATCCCTTCGGCACCGGGCGCACGGCGGTGCGCGCCGGCTACGGCATTTATTACGACCGCACGCTGAACGGCATCTGGGAGCAAAACACCTTCGCCAATCCGCCGTTCGTCAACACGCTGAACGTTTTCGGACCGGCGGTCGCGGCCTCGACCGCCACGAACTTCTTCGACGATCCGGTGGGCGGCGTGGCGGCGGCGCCGGCGCCGCGGAATCTGCACGCCACCGGCGATCCTCTCTTCCCCACGCCCTACATTCAGAACTACAGCGTCTCGGTGGAGCGCGAGATCGGCGCCAGCACGGTGGTGCAAGCGGCGTGGGTGGGGGCCAAGGGCACGCACCTGCTGGGCATCGCCGACGAGAACATTCCCACGCTGGCGGCGCGCGCGGCGGCGCCGGCGGCGCCGGTCAACGCCGTGCGCCCGTTTGGCGGCTACGGCGCGATCAGCGTCTTGCTGACCGGCTACGACTCGACCTATAACTCGCTGCAATTGTCCCTGGAGCGGCGGGTCGCGCGCGGCTTGAACCTCGGACTGGCGTACACCTGGGCCAAGGAGCTGACCAACAACCCGAGCGACCGCAGCTCGGCGGTGTACGATCCCTACCAGCCGTCGCTCGACCGCGGTCCGGCCAGCTTCATTCGCCCGAACGTGTTCGTGGCCAATTACGTTTACGATCTGCCCTTCTTCGCCGACCAGCAGGGCGCGGTGGGGCGCCTGCTGGGCGGCTGGGAGATCTCCGGGATCACGACCCTGGAGCAAGGCTTCCCGCTGACGGTGACGCAGTCGGACGATCCGTTCAACCTCGGCGACTTCCCCGCCTGCCCGGCGAACTGTTTTCCCGGCGGCATCGGCATCGACCAGAGCCCGGTGATCGCGCCGCGTCCGGACTTGACCGGCCCGATCGTGCTGCCGCAAACCGCGACCGAATGGGTCTCGCCCTCGGCCTTCACCCCCGCCGTCGGCCACTTCGGCACTGCCGGACGCGGGCTGTTTCTCGGGCCGGGGCTGAGCGAATGGGACTTCGCGCTGTTCAAGAACTTCAAAGTGACGGAGCGGCTGAACGCCCAGTTGCGCGGCGAGTTCTTCAACCTTTTCAATCAGGTGAGCCTGAACAATCCGACGACCAACTCGACTTCGTCGCGATTCGGGCGCATCACCTCCGATCGCTCGCCGCGGGTCGTGCAGTTGGGCCTGAAGCTGAACTTCTAGCGAGGCCCGGCGGCGCAATCGGCGCGGGCGGCGCGCGGCCGGATCCCGCGCGCTCGGCAACGACCGAAGCCGCCCCGGCGCGGCAGCCGGGGCGCAGCGGGTTTGCGGCGCGGTCCGCCGGGGCGGGCGGCCGCCGGGCGCCACGCTCCCGCCTCCGCCCGGCGGCGGGCGGCGGGCCGGCTTACAATACCAGCGATCATGAAAACCATGGCTTTGGGCTTGGCGCTGCTGGCGGCGGCGGCGCCGGCGGCGGCCGCGGCGTCCGCGCCGACGGCGGGGGAACTGGCGCGCTGGCAGCGCGAGGCGCAAGCGGTGACGATCACGCGCGACGACTGGGGCATCGCCCACGTGCACGGCAAGACCGACGCCGACGCCGTCTTCGGCATGGAGTACGCGCAGGCTGAAGACGACTTCCATCGCGTCGAGATGAATTACATCGACGCGCTGGGGCGGCGGGCGGAGGCGGAGGGCGCGGGCGCGATCTGGCGCGACCTGCGCATGAAGCTGTTCATCGACCCGGCGGTGATGAAGGCCAAGTACGCCGCCAGCCCGGCATGGCTGCAGCGCCTGATGGACGCCTTCGCCGACGGGCTCAACTATTACCTTTACACGCATCCCGCCGTGCATCCGGAAGTGATCCGGCGCTTCGAGCCATGGATGGCGCTGGCTTTCACCGAGGGCTCGATCGGCGGCGACATCGAGCGCGTGGACTTGCGGCAACTGGCGGCCTTCTACGGCGGGGCGGCGCCGGCGGCGACCGCCGACCTCGGCTTTCCGCCCGAGCCCAGCGGCTCGAATGGGATCGCCATCGCGCCCAAGATCACGCGCGACCACCACGCGCTGCTGTGGATCAATCCGCACACGTCGTTCTATTTCCGCTCCGAGCTGCAGATGGCGAGCGACGAGGGCCTCGACGCCTACGGCGCGGTGACCTGGGGACAGTTCTTCATCTATCAGGGATTCAACCCGACCGCCGGCTGGATGCACACCTCGAGCGGGGTGGACAACATCGATTGGTTTCTGGAGACGGTGGCGCGGCGCGACGGGCGCCTGGAGTACCGGCACGGCAGCCGGTGGCTGCCGCTGCGCGAGCGCACGATCGTGGTGCCCTACCGCACGCCGGGCGGCATGGCGCGGCGCACGTTCACCGCCTACTACACGATGCACGGGCCGATCGTGGCGAAGAGCGGGGCGCGCTGGGAGAGCATCAGCCTGATGCAGCGGCCGGAGCGGGCGCTGATCCAGGACGTGACGCGCATGGAGGCGAAGGATTACGCCGCCTTCCGCCGCACGATGGAGCTGCACACCAACTCCTCGAACAACACCATCTTCGCGGACGCCGAAGGCAACATCGCCTACTTCCATTCCGATTACATTCCCCGGCGCGACGACCGCTTCGACTGGACGCGGCCGGTGGACGGCAGCGATCCCGCCACCGACTATCACGGCCTGCTGACGCTCGAGCAAACCCCGCATCTGCTCAATCCGGCGACGGGCTGGCTTTATAACTCCAACAACTGGCCGTGGTCGGCGGCGGGGCCGGATAGCCCCAAGCGGCAGGATTTTCCCAAGTACGTCGAGCGCGGGCGCGAGGAAAGCGCGCGCGGCTATCACGCGCTGCGCATCCTGACCGGCGGCAAGGACTGGACCATGACGTCGCTGACCCGCGCCGCCTTCGACAGCTATCTGCCGGCCTTCGCCATGACCCTGCCGCGGCTGTTCCGCGCCTACGACGCGCTGCCCGCGCCGGACCCCGACAAGACCGCCTTGCGCGAGCCGATTGAGACGCTGCGGCGCTGGGACGATCGCTGGGGAGCGGATTCGGCGGCGACGTCGCTGGCGGTGTTTTGGGGCACCGAGATGATGCGGCGGGAGCGCCGCGCCCATGCGCACAGCCTCTCGATCATGGATTACATCAATGACCAGGCAACGTCCGAGCAGCTGGTGCAAGGGTTGGCGGCGGCGGTGAATTGGCTGCAGCGCGATTTCGGCTCCTGGCGCACGCCCTGGGGCCGGATCAACCGCTTCCAGCGGATCAATGACGACCTCGTGCCGCACTTCGACGATGCGATGCCGAGCATTCCCGTGCCGTTTACGTCGTCGCTGTGGGGCTCGCTGGCTTCGTTCGGAGCGCGGCCTTATCCCAATACCAAGAAGTGGTATGGGACGGACGGGAACAGCTTCGTGTGCGTCGTCGAGTTCGGGCCGCGCGTCGAAGCGCGCGCGGTGACCGCCGGCGGCGAAAGCGGCGATCCCCGCTCGCCCCATTTCGACGATGAAGCCCAACGCTACGCGAGCGGCAATTTGCGGCAGGTCTATTTTTGGCCCGACGAGCTGAAGGGCCATAGCGAGCGCGTCTATCACCCCGGACGGTGAGGGCGGGAGGAACCTGGCCGCAAGCTGCCGGCAGAGTGGGAGTTGCCGGCTGGCGGCGAGGCGGCGGAAGGGCGGCGTGACCGGTGACCCCACCAAATGGGGGATGGCACATGCCTCGGCAGCGCCGCCATGGCAGTCAAAGCGGCAAATCACTGAGGCTGAAGTGGTTGTCCGTGGCGGCGGCGGCGGAAGCGCGCTTGAAATGTGTGCCACCACTTTGGGGGGAGCGGCGGGGCGGGCGGACGGCGCCGGCCGCGGCGGGGCGGCGGGCCGGCACGGCGGCGGCACAGGGCGCAGCTTCGAGAAGCGGCGGGAACGCCGGGCGGGAGGCCGGGAGGGCGTTCTCTCGATGCTGCCGCGCGATGCTCATGCAGGGCCCCACCCTAACTATGATTCAGGGTGGAACGGAATGGTTGCCTCGACTCCGGCGCGAATTCATGCGCGCGGCGCCGGGCCCAACCGGTCGGAGGAGGCAGTTCTTTGCGGCGGGTCTCGCACAATCTCTTTGCGGAATGCCGGCAGGCAGGAATGGCTGTCTCGCGCGAGCTGTCCCTTGCGGAGCGGCGGCGGGCGGGAACGGCTGTCCCACGAGTCTCTTAGCCGGTACGATGACGGTCATGAGTCTCTCATGGACTGCGTGAGTGCGGGCCCGGTTGACGGCAATGGGCGTGGCGGCGGCGACAGCCGCGCCGCGGCCGAAGAACGGGCTGGCGCCGGCGGCGAGCGCGGCAAGGGGCGGACTGGAAGGCGGGCGATGACCGACGGCACAGCGGCGGGGACGGCGACGGCGTGGGCGGCGCCGCGCGGCTTCGCGATCGAGATGCGGGGCGCGGCGGCGCGCTGGCCGGGGCCGGGGATCGGCTTCGAATGCGACTGGCGCGGGCAGGACGCCGATCCGCGGCGGCGGACCGAGGTGCGGCTGGCGTGGACGATGGAGACCTTATTCCTGCGCTTCGATTGCCGCTACCGGACGCTGACGGTGTTTCCGGCGGCCGCGGGCGTGGCGGGGCGGCACATGGGGCTGTGGGAACGGGACGTGGCGGAGGCGTTCTTGCGGCCCGAGCCGCGGCGGGCGCCGCCGCGCTATGGGGAGTTCGAGATCGCGCCCAACGGGCTGTGGCTGGACCTGGACATCGATTGGGAGCGGGGGGCGGTGGGCGCGGGGGCGGCGCGGGAGCTGCGCAGCGGCATGGGGTCGGCGGCGTGGATCGACCGGGCGCGGCGGCGCTGGACGGCGGAGCTGGCCATCCCGATGCAGGCGCTCACGCGCGAGTTCGATCCGGGGCGGCCGTGGCGGGCGAATTTCTTTCGCGTCGAGGGCGCGCGCGAGCCGCGCGGCTACTTCGCCTGGCGGCCGACCGGCACGCCGCAGCCGCAGTTCCACGTGCCCGCCGCCTTCGGCCGGCTGCGCTTCGCGCGGGGAGGCGGCGGAGGCGGCTAAGTATAGAGCGCACGCTTGACGCACCGCGTCGGGCGCGAAGCGCGGCGGGCGCGGCCGGGGGCGCGGCGGAAGCGCGCGCGCCAGGCCCACCAGCGGTTCTTCGCGCTGTGGCGCAACGCCGATGCCGGCGTGCCGGTGCTGCGGCAGCCGCGGGCCGAGTACGCCAAATGGGGCGGCGGGCCGCGCGTGGTAAAATCGCAGGGAATCGGGCGTTTGCGCGCCCGACCGTCCGACGTCTCGCCGCTGCGGCAGGCGCGTAGCTCAGTTGGTTAGAGCGCTACCTTGACACGGTAGAGGTCTGGGGTTCGAGTCCCCACGTGCCTACCATTACTTTCAACAACTTGGGTTTTGGTGGCCCTTGGAAAGTAGGGACGGTCAGGTTGGTCCGGTTTCGTCGTTTGCCCCGGCCGACTGCCCTGTTGGAAAATGGGACAGCTTTAGGCCTCGAGCAGCCGTGGCAAAAATATTAGTCCCGCGGGAGCCCTTGGCGAGGAGACAAGCCGGGGCGGACTGGGCCTAGCGGCCCGCCACGCGCCCAGCGGCAATCGCCTTGGCCAATAGCGATGAGATGAATTGCTCGAAGCGAAGCTCGGCGGCCGGTTCGCGATATTCGCCGTGGCGATTGGGCTCGCCGCTAGCGAGCAGCAGGCAAGCCGAATCGTATAGCCGTTCGCGCACCATCTTGGTCAGCAACAGCTCGTAGCGCTTGGCGTAGGAGGCGTCGCGAAATTCGTCGAAGACCCGGTAATGTGGCTCCCGCGCCCGCACCGGAGCGTTGGAATTGTCGCAGTCCTCGAGCAGCATCAAGTAGCCGAGCCAGGGCCGGCCCGAGGGCTTGAACGCGCCCTCGCGGTAGGCGGCCCAGAGGTCGGTGGCGTTGCCCAGCGCCTCTTCGGTGCGGTTGTTGTAGTTGTTTCCGAACGATGGCCCGACCTGCGATTTGAACTCGATGCCGGCCAGGAAATTCCCGTTACTGACCACGATCAAGTCCCACTGCTTTTCAGGCCGATACCAGCCCGGCAGCTCGAGGTGGCTCTCGCAATGCACGCTGGTGCGGGGCATGCCGTACTCGGTCAGCACGTCTCGGACCAGGCTGACGAAGCCATCCATCTGCGCTCCGCCCGTAACCGCCGCCCGTTCGCCCGCGTCGCGCGATCCTGTTTTCGCGCCCTGCTTCTCCGATTGGGCCCGCCGCACCTGCCAAAACTGGCGCACCGCTTCGCGTAACTTGACCTGAATATCGGGTGCAAGCGGCATGGGGCTTTACGCCGCTTCCACCCGAACCTTGGCCGTGCTGAACAGGCTCAGCAAGTCGCAGTGAATGCGCTTCTGCGCCAGCTCGAGGTAGTGCGGGTCAATCTCGACACCGATGCTGTTGCGTCCGCACAGCCCGGCGGCAACCGTGGTGGTGCCGGTGCCGAGGAACGGGTCAAGCACTGTATCGCCCACGAAGCTGAACATGCGCACCAACCGCTGTGCCAGCTCGAGCGGAAACGGCGCGGGATGGTCGCGGGTCGAGGCACCTGTGACGTCACTCCAGATCTGCCGGAACCACGTCCCATGCTGCTCGGCGGAGATCAGGCTCAGCAGGCGCGTGTGCAAATCCGGCTGGCGATAGCCGCCGGGTTTGCGTTGCATCAGGATGTACTCGATGTCGTTTTTGATGACCGCGTTCGGTTCGTAGGGCTTGCCGAGGAAGCCGGGCGAGCCGTTCTCGACTTCGTAGGCCGCGTTCGCGATCTTGTGCCAGATGATCGGGGCGAGGTTGTCGAACCCGATGGCGCGACAGCGCTCTTGAATTGACGCGTGCAGCGGCACTACGGTATGCCGCCCGCCGTTTTTTCGCCGTGATAGGCAGACATCACCGACCACGCAAATCAACCGTCCACCGGGTACCAAGGCGCGATGGCAATGCCGCCAGACCCTATCAAGCTCTCCCAAGAATTGCTCGTAGTCGGCGATCTCGCCCATCTGGCCGCTAGATTGCCGGTACTGCTTCAGGGTCCAGTAGGGCGGGGAGGTGAGCACCAAATGGACGCTTTTCGGTTCGAGCCAACCCGCCTCGCGGGCATCGCCCTGGTACAGCCGGTGCTCCGTCGCCAACCCCATCGCTGCCCGCTGCAGCAAGCCCACCAGTCGCTCATCTTTCGCGATTTTGGGCAGATCCCGCTGCGCATCCGTGATCGTCCCGATCTCGCGCGGAATCAAATAGCCGAGGCCGTCGGGCAGCCTGCCCCTCGGCTCTCCGCCGGCCGGCTCGACCATGCTCGCAGCGTGTCCTTGTCGCCCCATCGCATGCTAGATTACCGCACCCGCAGCGCATGGCAGAGGGCGCTAGGGTTGCCCTGGCACGGCGGCTAGCCCGATCCGCCGTGCCTCATGCGCACGTAGCCCCATTTGCCGTTCCATTTCGATTCGTGAACAATACCGTCATGAGCATCCACCCGAACCTCGCGAGCCTTGCCGAGGAAGCGATCAACGAATATCTTGAGATCGCGAGGCGCTGTATCGAGGCCAAGAAACCGGATGGTGGGTGCTTTGGCTTTCCCGCCGCACTCCTTCTCTTTGCCGTTGTTGAAGCAATTGGACATTTTTGCGAGGGCGAAGCGGTCAAATTAGACGGGCGAAGTCAGGCTATCACTAGAAAGGCGCCGTTCCGAGTCTTTAACCACCCGCTATTCGGCTGCAATTTAGGCTCTCAACAACTCCGCTGCCTTGAAGCTGACTACCGTAACCTGCTGGCCCACAACGGGCTCATCGCCCCAGAGCGGCTTCTCATCAGGGTTGAGGGTGCTGATTTGCCCGAGCCATTCAAATTCGACGGCAACGGCAGGTGGGTGTACATCGAGGTGAATGCTTTTTTGCGTCTTGTGAGCCACGCGTGGAGCCAACTCGGCCGCCAACGGATTGTTAGGTTCGTGGAAAGGTCGCGTAGTCGGGCGCGCCAAAGTAAAGGGGCAGGGGCAAGGGCCGATAGCGCGGGTGGGCGACATGAATTCGAGACGGCTACATCACCCGAGCGCCGCTCCACTTTGGCACCCCGGTAGCAGGGCCCAGTCCAGTGGCTTCAGCTCTCCGAGTACTCGACCCCCAATCGCCCGGTGGACAGCCGGTGATCACGAGGGCGCATCTGTGACCCTCGTTGTCGGCGCGCTAAATAACGACTACGCCCTACAGGTCTCCGACCGAAGGCTGACCGGTTTCGATGGGAAGCCGGCCGATGATGAATCGAATAAGCTGATTCTGCTCCACGGGGTCGGCTGGAGGTGCATCATCGGCTACAGCGGGTTCGCGGGCGCGGGATCGTTCCGCACGCGCGAATGGCTCACAACCGCCCTCCGGGATGCGGCACCGCCCGATTTCACTATTGGCGGCACTTTTTCGCGCCTCACGAGCCTGGCGACGAAGACCTTTGTGGAGAACGCGGCCGTTAGGTCCACCGCTCCCCGATTCAGGCGACTGAGCATCATGTTTACCGGCTACATTGCTGCGCAGGGGGGGGGCGATTTGCACCTATGGATTCGTCACAAACTTTCAGGACTACCTGAGGGGCGACGATGACCCTGAGCCGTGGCCGGAGTTTCGCCTCTGGTTCCGGACGCTTCAAGACCCGGTTCGACCCGCGTGGTCCGTTCAACGTATTGGCTTATGGACCGAGTTCGGCAACGTCGAAATCGCCGAAGTTCAGCGGCTCGTTATCGCGGGTCGCCCCGCTAGCGCCGCCATAGAAAAAACGGTTGAATTGATTCGGGAGGTCGCGGATAGGCCCCGTGCGGGTGGCCTCGTCGGCAAACAGATCATGTCAGCAGTGATCCCATCGGACTTTACGCAGGGTGGTCTATTTCAATACCACACTTCCACACCCACGCACACTCTATACCTGCCCGATGTAGTTTACGCAATCCCCGGTCGAATGGCTATCATCCGTGACGCTATGCTCCAGGCTCATTCGGGGCCGGCCTTGGTCGTGCCCAGGGTACGGCGGAATCAGCCTTGTCCATGTGGAAGTGGAAAAAGGTACAAGCGCTGCCATGGCAGGCCCTCACTCATCAACCCAACGCACGGAACTCAACCTAAACAGCCACGCGGTTGACCCCCGCCGTCCCTTGGGTCCTTGCGCCCGCGACCCGGCAGGATGGATGCAGGCCCTATGGAGTAGACAGAGCACACCACATCGAAAATCCGTGAACAATTGGTGAACAACAAGCGGTAAACAAGGGGCATTCCAGGCGACTGCGAGCACCGTTTCGCCATCGCAGTCCTCTTGGGAATGTTGCAATTCAAGAGCGGTCGAAACTCGTCACCAATTCGTCACCAAAACTCGTCTGAAATAGGGGATTTTGTGACGGGCTGGAGCGCGGAAAAGCAAGGCAGACAAAGGGTTTAGGTTGCCGACCTCAAAATTGACACGGTAGAGGTCTGGGGTTCGAGTCCCCACGTGCCTACCATTCTCTTCAATAACTTGCGATTGCGGCGGGCGGCGAACCGGCCCGATTGTGACGTGGTTTGTGACGTAAGGGTCCGGCTGGGCCGCCGCCAGCTTCTCTGGCGCCCTCCGTTTCGCCTCCAAACGTTTATGGCTTTAGTGGTGCAGCATTCGGGGCGAAACGTGCCCGCCCCTACACCCCACGCACCAACGGCAAGGCCGAGCGCTTGATCCAGACCGCGCTACGCGAATGGGCTTACGCCCGCCCCTACCAGAACTCAGCCGAACGCACCCAGGAGCTTCGCTCCTGGGTCCACCAGTACAACTGGCACCGGCCTCATGCTAGCTTGGGTCTGTCACCGCCCATCAGCCGTTCCGGCCTTGCACGGAACAACCTATTGCGCCTCCACAGCTAG
>Ga0209810_1000638_pt1 | contig 70135 bp, 87 predicted proteins | sample Coa_R1_7_FD_187159 | JGI IMG/M metagenome (GOLD analysis project Ga0209810, IMG submission 187159) | Surface soil microbial communities from Centralia Pennsylvania, which are recovering from an underground coalmine fire - Coalmine... | ecosystem: Environmental > Terrestrial > Soil > Unclassified...
TCCATTTCACCCTCGCCGAGATATTCGAGCAGAATTGTTTTTTCCATCGGTTCCTCCGTTAAAAACTAAATCGGGTGCCGATATTCGTAGATCACCGTCTTCTTGAGCGCCAACAGATTATCGAAAATGACCACCGTCGATGCTTCCACTGAAGTCGACCGCGCCTCGCTGTAGCCGTCCAAGCTGAGCAGGTTGTAATCGAGCAGCGCGACAATATCCTTCAAAATATCGATCACCCCTTTGGTCGTTCCGTCGCCGATGATCGAGCGCTCGGGGCGGACGACCTCCACATAAGCGGAGATCCGCACGGTGCGGACGATCTTCTTTGTCATCCCAGGCCGGTGCTCGATCGACTCTGTGCCGTCGGTGATCCCGATCGCCGGGAACTGCGCCTCGGCCGGAAGGACGTCGTGATCGGGACCCTCCGGGATGATCCAGACCGAGCCCCTCAGATATGCGAGGGAATCGGCCGCTTTCATCTCCGATTGAATGGCCTTTAAAAGGAGATTCATCGCAGCGCGATCACCTCGATCGCCGCGGGGCCCTTCTGCTGTTCCTCGATTTTAAACTCCACCTTCTGCCCCTGCTGAAGCGAGCGGTGGCCGTCGCCAAGGATGCCCGAATAATGAACGAAGAAATCCTTGCCGATCTCGCTGGTGATGAAACCGAAGCCTTTTTTATCGTCGAACCATTTCACAGTGCCGCGCACTCTCATTTTCCAAACTCCTTATTTGAGCGGTTCTAGAATGTAATCGACCGCGACCCGGCCGATATATTGTTTATCGTCATCCTGCACGACCAGATAAGGCCGGGCCGGGATTGTCACGTGCATCTTCATCGGATGCGGGCTGACATGCGTCGACCGGGGAGGAATTGGCTTTCCGAACGCTTTGTCCTGATAGCGCCAGTGCTCTTTCACCTGAACCGTTTTTCGGATTGTTCCGCCCAACTGCTGAATCGCTCCATAGGGTAGAATTGTCCCGATGACCAACCGATCGCTGAAGGCTTTATAGGTGATAGAGCTTTGGAGGATCTTATTTAAGACGAGTGTTTTCCCTCCGAACCGGATCACCCGCTTCGATGGCACCCAGGGTGTCGGCCGGCCGCCCACTGCAAAATTCTGATCGATGCTCGTCTTCATCCTCTCCCCGGCCACCTGAAAAACCGGGGTTAAATTTTCCTTGCGGCGCAGCGCCTCTTTGAGTGCCGCTTGGAGCTTTTCATCTTTCCAGGTAATCACGATTTGAACAAGCATTAGAAATTATCCATCGTTCCAGCGGTCGAAGTTCCGTTGCCGCTGGTCATCACCCGATCATCGGAGCTGACGGCGTTCTTCGGGCCGCCGAGCTGATCGGAGGAACGCTGGGGGGTGGCCTCCCCCAGCGTAGTCAACCCCTGCGCCAGTTGCTTAAGCCACGATAGCGCCGCGTTATATCGATCCATCCGATGCTGCGGCACATTCGCGCGCCGCGAGTAGAGATTGTAGATGGCCATATCGACCGAGTAGCGATTGATCACCGCCGGCACGGGCGCCAACGGGACGGAATAGCGCCCCGCGGCATAGGTGTCGATCTCCGCATCCGCGTCGGCGATCGCCTTTGCGATCACAGAGTAATCGATGACGCCGGTGTTCTCGTCATCGGTCAGCTGCTGAAGCTGCGCGTCGGAAAGTTGTTTCTGAAGATCCCCCGCGGTCGAATAGGCCACCGGTTACTCCTCTTTTTTCGAGACGCCGCGGCTCATTCCCTCTTTCACTGCGCCCGACTCGATGAGCTGCTGATGCTTCTTCGGATCGAGATCGATCCCCTCTCCTACCTGGTATTCCTTCCCGTCATGCTTGATCGGGGATGTCACTTCAAACTTCGCCATAACCTGTTTCCTCCTTATGCTTGGGTTTCGGGCGGCCCGAAGGCCGCCCCGTTCAACAATCTTTCACCGCTCCCGTGAGGAGCCGAATCAACTAGGCGACTGCGTTCTGGATGAAATAGCCCGCATCTTTCGCCGTAACGACGACCTGGTAAACATCCTCGTCATAGACCACATTGAGATTCGGCTCCTCACGATAACGGAGAACCCGCGGCCGTCCTTGCAGCTGTGGGGTGTATCCGAAGCTGGGGATGTAGCGGCCGGCGCCGGGAGGCACCCAGGCGAGCCCGGCGTGTTTTCCCCAGAGATCGGTGAAGTTGCCGGCGGCGTCGGAGTAGACCCCCTGGCCGACGATCACCTTGTCGATATTGAAGACTTGCGCCAGCAGCTGCGGAGTAATAATCCCGCCCGGCAGCGTGTATTGAAAACGTTGATAGAGTTTCGGGTGCTGGCTCAATTTGGTATAGACGATCGGGCCGAGCCAAAGGGTATTCGGGTATCGCCCGATCTTCGCCCGGATCGCCTCGCGGCCGACCTGCACATCATTGACCGGATCGCTATTGACGAAATCAGACCATTGAGCGGTTCCGGAGAGGGTCACCCGGTTGCTGGAGTTGTAGGTCCCCAGTGTCTGCGCGAGGTCGGCCTGCTTCTTTTCCTTCTCGACGGCGATCGCTTCTTGCGCGATGATCGTGGCCGCGCTTTCCGGCACGATCGGGTCAATCGCCTCCTCAATTTCGGAGTCGTCCACCGGCACCTCCAGCGCGTGATCTTCGAGCGCCAGGATGACGGGGGAGAGGAGCGCCCAGTCGGCCCGGACCGCCTTGGCGCGGGTGGCGCGAAGGGTGTTATAGATTTTGAACGCTTCCTTCCCGAAGGAGACAATCTGACCTCCTCGCTTCATATTCGGCAGCGTCGGGAAGAGCTGGCCCCCGATCAGCTGCGCATTGGTATAGCCGAGGGCGACCTGGGACAAAACCGGGTCATATACCCTCAAAGTCTGTAAACGTGCCATGAAAACCTCCTTTTTAAAGTGTGTTTAAAAATATCGGATAAACGCGATCCGTTTATCCGTGATTAATGAACCAGCAAAACCTCGATAAAATCTCCTGCTTGGGATGCGGGATCGATCGCGATCCCATTGACCTTTTCGGTCGGAACCGAGCCGGTGATATCGGTCGCCCCGTTCGCGGCGGCCGAGGTGACGGCGGTTGCGCCGGGGGCGATCGCAAGCGCATTGGCGGCGATCGCGCGCCCTTGATTGTCCGAGATCACATAAGCGCCGGCGGCGATCGCCCCCCCCGCCTCCACGATGGCCGTTCCGATGATGGTAACCGGGGTCAGATCATTGGTCAGCGCGTCTTGCTGCGCCACTCCTTTGGCGGCGTTTCCCTGGGTTGTGATTTGCAGATCATCGAAGCCGATAAACCGGCGCTTGGTGAAATTGCCCGCCGCCTTCACGGTTTTCGGCAATATTGGATTATAATTTTCCGACATAGGTCGCTCCTTTTTTTAGATCGTTCTTCGTTAAATATGAATCGCTAAAAGTGAAAACCTATCGGGTCCCCGCGGTCACCTGCTTGAGCGCATCCGCATAGGGGATATTGTGCTTCTGCGCAAAGGCGGTGACCCGCCGATGAAGCGCGAGCCGCTGCTGGTCGACCGCAACCTTGAAGCCTTTTCCCGCTTCCGTCGCGGCGGCGAATTGCCCCTCGCCGGTGGCGATCACGTCCTCCTCGTCCTCGGCCGGCGCGATTTCCTCGAACTCGACCGTCTTCGGAAGCTCCGAGAGGAAGCGGCGGAAGAACGCGCCGGGGGTTTCTTTTTTCCCTTCGGAGAATTCGATCGTCTCGGTCTCTTCCTCGATCGCTTCCATAAAGGACTGAATCCCCATCGCTTCCCAGGCCGGGAGCAGCTTGCCCGATTTCTTCAGCCCCTCGCAAAACGCCTTGATCTCCGCCTTGCGTGCCGCTTTTTCTTTTTCCGAGGAGCTCTGCTTCAGCTGCGCGTTCTCGGCGGTGAGCTGCTCGATCTTCTGGGAAAACTGCGCCTTCACCCCATCGACCGCCTCCTGGATCTTTTGATTGAGTTCCACTTCAGTAATTCCCATCTCTTCCTCCTTTTGTTTGAATCCACCATTGCCTGCTGTGACCTCTTCCTCCTCGTCCTCTTCGGCCGCCTGCTGCTGGATGAATCCCAGCTGATCGCTGGGGATCACCCGGTCGGCGTCGTCGGAGCCGAACTTTTCAATGATCCACTCCCGCATCCTGCGGAAGAGATCGGCGATCGCCAAATCGTTATAATCGGCGAACTCGATCACCGCCATCGGCTGCTCGGCCGCGTGGGTGATCGGCGCCAATCCCTTGATTGCCGGCGGGACCGCTCCCAAAAAGCCGACGTGCCGGATGGAGAAGTCGGGATTGATCGCCACGGAGCGATGGGGGAACATTTTCTTTGTCACCATCTCCGCAAATTCCGGCACAATGTCTTTGAACTTGACCCAGATGCTCCCTGCCTCTTTCTTGACCGCCTCGACCCATGCCCATGCCGGGTCATCTGTTTTCGGGTGTCCGCAGACCGCCGGAATTTCTTTTCCGGTTGAAGCGGCGATAATCTTGTCGAGATCGGCCTCGGACCAGGTGCGCGTCCTCCCCTGCGAGTCGGTGTGCTTGCCTTTTCGGAATACTTCGATCCATTGATCGGTCATTGCTGCCTCCTCACGTCAAAGATTGGTTTAAATCGACCAGCCGCTGCCGCAGCGCAGAAGGAATGCCGGCGGCGGGAACCCCGCCGAATCCGGGATCGGGCCGCTCCGTCGGAAGATCGGTCAACACCGTCAGCTTCTGTGCCGCGACCTCCTCCTCCGCCAGGGTGTGGACGGTGCAGCGGCAGTTAAAGCCGCAAGGGGGATACCAAATCTGCCAAAAGGCGGCATCAAAGCGATATACTTTTTTATCCTGCGCAAGATGCGTCGGGCGCGTCCGATCGTCATTCACTGCATCGTATTGCCAGAAGGGGCGATAGCGCTGGACGAACGGCTGCGTCATCTGCTGATAGCGGCCCGCCTGGTATGCGGTCTGCAAATTCGTCCGATAGACCGTCTCCCAATAGTAGGGATTCTCGCGGGAGAGCCCGAGGCCGGAATAGATCGTCTCGATCTCATTTTGAAATTGCGAAAGCGACATCCCCTGCGAGAGCGCCTGGTCGAGCGCGCCCTTGACCCGCGTGATCACCTCCAGCTGACTCACCTTACCCAGCGTAAAGGCCCATTGGCGCGCCTCATCGGCGAGCTGATGCACCGCATCCGGCGGCAGCGGGACGAGATCGGAGAAGAACGCCACCGCTTCGGCCGGTGGAAGCGGCGCAAAGTCCGTCTCCACCTCCACGGCGAATTTGGCGCCTGACGCCTGCATTTCGGAGGCGACGCCGGCGCGGCCGATCATCTTGCCGGTGGCGATCAGATTCGTCCCCCCGTCGACGCTGCTCGGGGCAGGTAGTCGGTTCTTGAGCGCCAGGAGATGATTGACCGCTTGATCGCGCGTGGCCGCGCCTTTGATGGAGGCGGCGACTTCCGATAAAAACTCATCGACCCCGACGCGGCGGGATACTGCATAGGCGATTAATTGATCGATCGATGCTTGATTCGGCTTCATCCCCTCTGAGAAGAGAAAGACTTTCGGAGCGCGGCGCCCCGAAAACTCGGGGTCCATTCCATTGCCGTTGCCCCCGGCATTCCCCGCGGCGCCGGCGCCGGCCGGCGGGACGATGATCGGCTCTCCCGGATCGGGCTGCGGAATCGCATAGGTGTCATAAAAATATTTTTGCCCGATCGGCAGCCCCAGATGAGCGAGGGTGTTATCGCGGGTCGCCAGGGCGACGAGATCTTTCTCCGGGTCGGTCCGAATCCAAAATTTCGGATAGAGGGTGACCCCGGGAAAGTTATAGTCGACGAGCCACTTGATCAGCTGGGAGTTGAGGCATTCGGAGATCTCGTCGGCGTCGTCTTTGACCAGATCCAGTCGGACCTCATTGTGGACCTGCCCGAGGGCGCGGCTGCCGGAACTGCCGACGTCGGTCGTGAGCGTCTGCCCGACGATGACCAGCGAGATCGCCTTATTCCAATGATCTTGCCATTGCTTGTAGGAGTCGATTGAGCCGGTGCGCTGCGCCTCCAGGATTTCGACGATCATATTGTCGGGAATTTTCACCGCCGCTTCTTGCTGAATCGCCTCGATCGCCTGGAGCAAAGCGTCCTGCTGATCGATCGGCGTGCCGGGGGGATATTTACCGACCACCGTCGGGCTGCCGAACTTCTCCAGGAAGATCGCCCAAAAGCGGACGCCGTTCTTCTTAAACCAAACCGGCCAGTAAAGCCGCATCCCAAGTCCGGAGCCATAAGGATTGCTTACCTTGCTACCGGAAGAGAGGACGAGGAACTTGCGCAGCGGCACCGCCTGGCCACGGATCATATCCTCCAGAGTGAGGAAGCGCAGCTCTCTTTTCAGATCGAAGGCGAACCGGCGCTGATCGCGCGCGATGATCTCCTTGATCCCGATCCGGCCGTCGGGCCGGACCTGCCACATCACTTCGGCGACGGAGAAACCTTTCAGTTTCGCGTCCAGCATCGCCTTGATCACATGGCCGAAGGGGAGTGACTTTAATTCATTCTCAACGAAGTCGGCGATCTCTTTATCGGCGGCCTCTTTCGTGGCGGGCATGATCTGCCACTCGCGACTCGAAACGGTGTTCTTTCGCTTTTGCAGCTCGGCGAAGACATGATCGTCCCGCTCCAGATCCTCATAGATCTGAAGGGCGAAGCTGCCGCCGCCCCCTTCGGTTTTCAGCACCGTGTCGGGGTTGAGCAGCATCGGCCCGACATAGCCGAAGGTAATGTCCATCCGGCCGAGGGTGGCGATCTCATCGAGCACCGGTTTTTTGGAATCGTCCGGCGGCTGATCGATCGCCAGGAGCGGATCGGAGAATTCTGTCTTTTGCTCGTCGCTCACTGTTTCTGCTCCGCTTGGTCACATGCTTCTTTTTCTTGCGCATCCTTGGAGCCGGCCTCCACGATCACGCAATGCAGATCATGCAGACTGCCTTTCCAGCGATGCTCCTGCTTCGGATCTTCCGGCGCGGGCTGCGGCTTCGGGTCGCTCGCGCAGGCCGAGATCAAAAGGAACAAGACAACCAATAATCTCACGAGATTTTTTTTCATGATCGCTCCGGCCAGTGCCAGGTATCCTTTTCATTTTTGGAAGAGAAGAGAACTTTATATCGATGGAGGATTCCGAGCTGGACCCCTTTGACATAATCAAAAATATGAAGGCTGACGAGACCGAGCTCTTTATCTTCCACTTGTCCGATGATTGCAGCGACACATTTGCCTTCGGGATTGATATAATGAACCGTCCGTCCCACTGCGCATCCTTCGACCATGCTTTTCTCCTTACCTCAAATAGTTATCCATTTTGGTGAATTCCCGGCCGACTTCCGACGCCGCCTCGAACTCCGGCACCCAGGGGGCGCCTTGCTCAATGGCATAGGTGAGCATGGCGCCGGCAATCGCGGCATCGCCGTGTCGCTGGCCGCCGTCGGCCCCCTTCGTGCGGATCGTGTCCGGAACTTTGGGAATCCCGCGCTCCATCCTCACCAGCCGATGATCGGCGAGGATGTCGGAGTCCTTTGCAAGCGTCATCGTTTTATCTTCCAGATGCGCCTTATATTTCGGCATCGCCTCCAGATACCATTTCGGCGTCGGCATGACCTGAAGGATGCGGGTGACGCCATAGCGCTGCATGGCGACCTCGGCAAGGTATTGGCCATTGCCGCGGGCGTCCATTGCGCCGCAAGCAAACCAGGGGACGCGATCGAGAAAATAAAAGAGAATCTGCCGCTGCTGCTCGAAAGGGACGTTCCGCAATTCGATCTCGCAGAGCGAGCGATAACGCAGCCGCTGCTCCTCGATGGCGGGTCGGATTACGCTAAGGTCGCCCGTCCGGCCGAAATCCTCCCCGAAGAAGACACGATGATTCGGATTGATCTTCCCCAAAACCGGATCGAGATGCTCCCTACACCAATCGAGCGCCGCCGCCTCGCGGATCTCTTTGGACTCCTGCGCAAAGGCCGTCGAGCATTTCCAGCGAAGCACGGGGATTTCGGAATCCATGCAGCTCAAAACGAGCGCGCGGGTAAAATAGTTGCCGGAGCTGCCGGAGGGAATGCAAAACAATTCCTCATCGGCCGCATCGCCATAATCTCGGATAAGATTTGCGCGCCAGATTTCCTGCGCCTCCAGAGACCATTCGCGGCCGAGGACCAGACAGATCCGCTGATAAAGCCCTTCCGCCAGCGCATCATCGAGGGTGACGCGGTGGAGCGAAAAACTTTTCTTCCCGGCGCGAATCTCTTGAACAAGATCATTGAATGGGTTATCTTCGCCGAAGTGCGTGGAGATAATCCGCAGCTTGCCCCCCCACATCAAGAGCGCCAAGCCGGCCTTGAGCATTCCTTCAAAGTCATCGTGGAAGGCGGCTTCATCAAAAACAAAGATCCCCTGCTTGGAGCGAAGGTTCCGGGGACACGATGAAAGCGCGGTGATTCGCCAGCCCGATTTGAACTCGATGTAAAAGGTATGGATCTCCTTGTCGCCATCTGCGATGACCTCTTCACCGACTGCGTCTGCTGCGAGCTGATAGGCGCGTGCCCACATCGCGCAATCTTGGATAAAGGTCCAGGCCATGTCCTTTCCATACCCGATATACCAGACATGGCTCCCCTTCCTCTTCGAAGCGTGGAGGGAGCAGTCAGACGCCTCTCCCCAGGAAAAACCGGTCCGGCGCGACTTCTCCGAGACCTTTACGGCCGCATCGTCGGAGACCCACCGCTGCTGATAAGGGAGGAGGATACCTCCTTCGATCTGGCGGAGGACCTCGAAATCCTGCTGCGGGTTGGCGCCGAAAATTTCTTTTGGATCAGTGACGGTCAATTAAAACTCCAGAGCCATGTTGGAAATGCCCATCGTGGTTCCCTGCTGGCGGCCGGGAAGAGCGACGATTTGCCGGCCGGACTTTAATTGGATGTAAGGGTTGCGGATCGGCCCCTCTTCTTTGAAGCCGAGCTTCCGGGCAACATTGGCCAGGAGCTGCGGCCGATCGGCGACCGGAATGGAATATAGGTCGACAACCTTCGGCTCCTTCTTCATGGCCGGCTTCTTTTCGATCCGTTTCCGGATGATCGCCTTCCCCTTTTTGACAAGCGCATTATGGTATGCGATCCGGCATTTTCCCCCAGGACAAAACCTGATTTGACTGCCCCGTCTGCGCTTCTGAACCGGAAGTACCTTGTTGCAATAGTCACAAGTGGCGCTCATTTTTCCCCCTCTTTTTGGCACAAAGGCCTTTTCTAAAGCGTGTATACGCTTTGTGGCTATACCCCTAGCCGGTCTGGGCGAAATCAGCCCCTACGCGGCGATTCCCAAAATCTTCTTTTTGATCGCATCGGCCAGCTCGTCCGACAGACCTTCCGCCTTCGCCATCTTCCCGATCGCCTCGGCCTCTTTCGCGAGCTTGTCTTTGAAGTCCATCTTCAATTTTTCCCGCTGGACGCTGGAGGATTGAAGCCGGGCCAGCGCCATCATTACTTTGGATGCTTCTTCCTGCTGCATATTAGAGAGGACCGGGTCCATCAGATATTCCATGATGTTATTGAGCGCCACAGTCACGGCCGCCTCTTCCAGATTCAGCCCGTCTCCCCCTGCCTCGCTGACGATCGCCTTCGCTTGCTCCTTTACGGCCTTAAATCGATTTAGCTGCCCGACAAAGTCTTTGACCTCCCGGCCGACCGCCGCCCGGCTAATGTCCTGACCGAGTTGGCGCAACCAATCGGTAATCTCCTGAATGGTATGGCCCTCACCCACTTTCTGATAGAACACATCGCGTACATCGCGGGGCATCCTGGAAACCTTGCTATGCCGTCGGTTGCCCATTATTCGAGCGCCTCATTGATGCCGGGGTCGCGACCGGTCGAATGCTGGATTAGATCCCGTCCTTTTTTAGTGAGGCGATGCAGCCATATATCTTTTGCAAAGACCCGGCTGTACACGGTTCTGCTTTCGATATATTCTCCCTGCCGCAGATAGAGGCATTCCGAGGCGATCTCATCCTTGGTCACTTGATGGCCGGCATCGTTTACACCGAGGAAAATTAATCTCTCTGTAGTCCATTCCGGCAGGGCCTGTTCAAGCAGCTTGAGGATCCGATACCGCACCTCTTTATATTCCAAAGGCCTCATCCCTTCTCTCCCCCCATTCTGAGCATCCCCTGAATTTCACTGACCTGCTCATTGACCTTGTCGAGCTTGTTATCGAAGCGCGATACCTTCAGCAGATAATCCTCCCGCAGCGGAAAGAGCTGTGGGGCAGCCTCTTTATAATCGGCGAGATCTTTCGTAACGCTAGTGATCTTCTCATCCTGGGCCTCCTCTTTCCTGTCCTGCCGTTCAAGATGGTTCTTCAAGGCCAGATAGAGCAGTGTGCCGACTATAGATGTGACAATCTGCAAAACAAACATCAGTAGCGCAAAACCGATCTGGAGCCAAAAGACCATACTTGAATCCATTTGTTCTCCTATTTGCAGAGCGTGTCGATGTTGATCTCGCCCTCGAATTTCGTGCCCTTTAAAACCTCCTTGGAGCCGGCCGGATCGGCGCAAATGATTTTCACCAGATCATCGGACGCCTTTTGCTTTTCATTTTGCGGGAGCAACCCGGCGACCGTGCTGCATGCGGCGAACGTGACGAACAGGGCGAACAGAGCGATATTTTTCATAATTGCCTCCTTGGGCTAGGGAACCATTTGTAAGTTTTCGACGGTGAAGACCAGCTCATATTTTCCATAGCCGGTGCCTCCGTCCGGTTTGTTCCATGTCCATTCGAAAAGGGCTTTATGCTTTTCGAAGGTAGCGGTTCCAATGGCAATATTATCGAGTGTGTCCATCGTCCAATTCAGCATCCCGGAGAGGACGTCTATCACACAGCCATTCGCGTTCAGCACGTTTTGCTTGTTGCGGCCGTTGATTACCGTGCCGGTGGCCGCGTCATACAAAGTCAGTGTGAGGGTAGCGATCTGATCGGCGGTGAGGGGATTGCCGTTCTGATCGACCACCTGTATCGTCAGCGGCCGCGTTTGCCGCTCGGCGATCTTGTCGGTGAGGATCGTCCGATAATTCAAGACGGTCAGCTGCGGATTAATCAGCTTCACCAGCACCGGACCGGAAGGAGAAGACCCGCCTCCTCCTCCGCCACCGCCACCCGCATTCGATAAAATCAGAATGCCCAATTACTTCCTCGCCTTCTCGATAATGGTGAAGCCGGCATTTTCAAGCTGGGTGAGGATTGCCTTCCAGCTCCATTCATCCAGGATCACCAGCCCCTTTAAATTTTGCGCGGCGAGCTCCGGAGAGTCGACCGGATGCTGCACTTGCAGCCCGGCTAATTTATTGATTAGCTGATCGCTCGTCATTTGTTCACAATCGCAAAGGTGTCGCCGACCTGCGGCGTACCGGTGAGCCCCGGCGAGACAAGCTGCAAGCAGCCCCCTGCGGCCGTCAGCGCATAGCCATTGATCGTGGCGTTCTGGCCGGAGAGATTCCCGGATGTCATCTTGATCAGCTGGGGAGATTTCCAAGCATTCGGCGCCGTCTGATTGAGCGATGTAGCAAAAACCGTCGCGGAATTCACCCCGCCGTTGCAGCCCGATCCGCCCGCGACGACGGCGCCGGTCGGCAGCCCCGAGGCGTTCTCATCGATCGCATTGGTGGCAAATTTGGAATTGGTGATCACCCCATTATCGAGGCCGCCAATTTGCGATCGGACCAGGCCGGCGGTAAAGGTCAGCGGAGACGGGATCTTTGTATTGAACGCAGAGGAGGAGACCAGCGTCCCGGTGTCGGCCGTATGCCGATCCCAAAGACCGGTATTGCTCGGCGCGTTGCAGGCGCCGATCCCATTGCAGAGATAGCCATTGATCAAGGCGATTGTGGCATTATCCGGCGCGGTATAGGAGGAGGCCGCCATGCGGGAGTTGATCGCGGCGTTGATGTAATTTCCAATCAGATACCCCGCCGTGCCGGGGGCATAGGCGCCAGGGACGGCGGTGGCCAAAGGATCGCCGGCACTTCCCGCGGAGTTAATCTTACTCCCGATCGTCCCCGCCGAATTAAACGAGGTGGCCGTGGCATTAAGCACCGAGGTGGCCGGATCTTGGCCCGAAGCATATCCGCCGACGGTGACGTTGCCCGCCGCCTGCCGGCTGGCGATCGTCGCGTTGATATTGTTCCCGATAATATTGCCCGCGGTTCCCGATCCATAGGAGCCGGGAAGTGGGGTGGCCCAGGGGTCGCCCGCGGTGCCGGCAGCGTTAATCTTGGCGCCGATCGTTCCGGCCGAGTTGAAGCCGCTCGCTGTCGCGGTCAAAACAGAGGTCGCCGGATCTTGTCCCGAAGCATAAGCGCCGACCGTCACATTGCCGGAGGGCTGGCGGGAAGAGACCGTCGTGTCGAGATTGGGCGCCACCGTGGAGTTGATCACCCCGGCCCCCGCCGCCTGCATGTTCGCGTCGACTCTTCCGCCGATCAAATTATTGATCGCTGAGCCATTGATCTTTGCGAGATCGGTCCGGCCGTTGGCGTCCACCGAGAGGGAATTCCCATGCGTCACCGGCCGCAGGTTGTCGCACTGCGGCGCCGGAACGATGTCGAAGTAATCCCCCACCGAGATGAAGGCGCTGATATCTTCTCGCGTCACGACTTGCAATGTGGAGAAGGTCGTGCTTTCAATGCAGGAGGATTTTTCAATCGCCCGATCGCTGGCGCGGTAGACCTGGATCAGATGGAATTTATCCCATTGACCATCCGTAGTGATCCCCGTCGAGAGGGTCAATGTGGTTCCGCTCTTCGCCGTGATCGTTCCGGCCGGCTTCACCGCCTTCGGTCCAATGCCATCATCCGCAATGGAGACATTCCCCGAGCTCAATGCTATTTGTCCGGTACCGATGCCGTTGGAGAGGAGCACAGAGGCACCGATATCGCGGGCGGTCAGCAGTGTTCCTCCCATATATTTGGCGCTGACGTTGAGGACATTGTTGCTGTCCAGCGTGATTGCCGTCCCAAGCGTCTTGCCCAGATCGACCCGACCGGAGCCGTCGATCGAGAGGCTGGAGAAATTGGCCGGCAGCGTGAAGGTGGCCATGCGAGAGCTGACCGTCGCGTTGAGATTGTTGCCGATGATATTTCCGGCGGTGCCCGCTCCATACGAGCCAGGGAGTGCGGTCGCCCAGGGATCACCCGCGGTGCCGGCGGCATTGATCTTGGCGCCGATCGTCCCCGCCGAGTTGAAGCTGCTCGCTGTCGCGGTCAAAACAGAGGTCGCCGGATCTTGTCCCGAAGCATAGGCACCGACTTGCGCATCCACTCGGCCGCCAATTAGATTATTGATGGCTGAGCCGTTCACTTTGGAGAGATCGGTCCGGCCGTTGGCATCGACCAAAAGTTGGTTCTGGTGAGTGATCGGCCGCAGATTGTCGCAAGCCATTGAGGGGAGGAAATCAAATTTATCGCCCACGGTGATCAAGGCGCTGATATCCTCCCTCGTGACAACCTGCAGGGAAGAAAGGGTCGTTCCGGTAATACAGCTGGACGCCTCCGTCGAACCATCCGAAGGTTTGTAAACCGAGATCATCCAGAAGTTATTGTATTGGTTGTCCGCCAAAATCCCGCCCGAAACGGTCAGCGTCGTCCCACTCTTCGCGCTGATTGTCCCGGTGGACTGGAAGCAAAGCGGACAGATCGCATCATTCTGCAGAAGCACCTTTCCTCCGGAGAGCGATATCTGATTCGCCCCGGTGCCGCTTTGCACCTTCACCGCATTGTTCACATCGGTGGTCGGAAGACCACCGTTTGATCCCGGCGCGATATTCGGAAGCGCGGTTTTCACGAGCATCCCGAAACTGTTCGCTGTGGTGTTGTTCGCGGTCAATTGATCCCATACCGCCTGCGCGTTCTGCGCGGCGGTCGGTGCCGATCCTCCTCCGCCCCCGGAAGCAAAATATGAAAGTGGGATCATGAAGACGCTGGTATTATCCGGCGTGATGGTCCAAGCCGTGTCGACCGTGGCGACCTTGGTCGCCCCGACATAGCCAGTGATCTGGCGCGGCACTTGCCCTGCGCCTGTGCCGCCGGTGATCATGATCGCGGCATTCAAATAAGCATTATCGGTAGCGCTGGCGCTCGCATCGAGCGTGATGGTGGTCGCGGTGCCCGCTTGCGCCGTGCCGGAGCGGACGACGATCTCTCTTTGTCCGAAGCTGCCGTTGCTTACATGGCTCGATCGGCTCGCATCCCAGACGGCATTCTCGACCGAGGTCTTCATGGTGGAGGTGAGATCGCCGGAGACCGGAACGGCGCCATTGGCGGCGCGAAGATCGACATCGGTTAGATCGATATTTAAGACGGCCGGGACAACATTTAGGGCAGTGGTCGTCTCTTCCCTGCATTGAATTCTGACCCGATCGACGCCAGAGGCCAATGCCGCATCGGGAATATCCAAACGGTATTCTCCGGGATCGTGCGTGGAGTCTCTCTCCACAAATCCACCAGAAGTATAAGCGCCTCCTGTGGTTTGGGTGGCGAGGATGATTTGGGTTGGAGTGCCTGTTGCCCCGCGGGTGTAGTAACAAGCGAAATTGGTGGAATTGTAAACGAGGCCTGTTTTACCGGCCCCGGCATTCGAGGAGCTATCCCAAATATGGAAGTCAACGGATTGGCTGGTCGCCCCTTTATGGAAAGAGAAATATTCCGAAGCCTGCGCCGGCAGAAGCGACGCCAGAAGCAAGACCATCACTAGAAGCCCGATTATTTTTTTCCGCATAATCCTCTCCATATTGTCTTATCGACCTCTCAAACCCTTCATCCGCGCACCCCGCACCGACAACGCCCCGCCCGAGCTGCCACCGCTTAGAGAGAAAGCGTTGGAGTAAACCTGATTGGAATCCTTCACGCACGTCCAATAAGGTCCGCCGCCCGCCGGAAGACTGACTTTGATTGCTATAGCCGAGTCTGAAATATTCGTTAGCTCTTGCCGGACAACGGTCCCCGCGCCACAGATCGAGGATGTATTGATCTCCACCGTGGGTCCATATATCTGCGTCGAACCCCAAGAGAATGCATCCATCCAAGTGGTAATATCGACTGCTTGAGATGCGCCAATATTGACCATGCCGATCAGAATGGTATTAATGGAATCAGTAATTCCCGGATCTAAAGAAAGGAGCTGTTGCCCTTCTACCCAATACTCGTTGAGTCGGGGAGAGCTCGATTTCCAATGGCCCATGAAGTCGTACCATCTTTGCGGTTGGAATTGGCCGGTTGGATTATTCACTTCCGAATGCGGATTGCCGTATTTAAAGCTCCAATAATCTGAGTAGGTGCAGGTCGCATCCCATCCCAAATCGACATAATAATTATTCAAATCGTAGAACTGTTTTAGAAAGCTATCCGGCCAGCAGCCTGAATTAAGCTGCATCGCAATATAGGCGTGAAACCAAACATCCTGACCGGAGGAGTTGGGAACGCCATTATAAGAAGTGCAAGGGGTCGGCGCTGCGCAAACTGGCGGGGGTGTATGATTAATCTCGAATTTAATCGACTTTGAACCATGAATTTTAAACGTGGAATCATAGCTGCCTCCGCACGGACCTTGCCCGCAATACCCGTCCGCACTCGGATTGCTTCCTTCAAAGCTGAAGGAGTTCGCATTTGTCGTGAAATAGGAATCCCAATTTGTTTTATCCCAAGCAATCAGATTCGAACCGCTGATTGTTAGCGCCGATCCGTTCGTCACGGAGCCGGAGCTTCCACTAATCGTCGGCGCGGCTTGTGCCGCATGAGAAAACAAAAGAAAGATAAGGATGATTTGAATAATCAAAACTGCTCCCTTTTAATTATCGACCTCTCAAACCCTTCATCCGCGCGCCCCGCACCGACAACGCCCCGCCGGTACTTCCACCCCCGCCTCCAGTGGAATAGGGGCAGCCGATCTGCCCCGTGTTCGACACGGCATAATCATCCCAATCCTCATAGAGATCGCCGGACCCCTGGTTTCCATCGGTGCCGCTCGTATTGGATGGCACCACGAATCCCTGAAAGGTCGTGACTCCCCAGGGAACCACAGTCGAATGAAATCGCTGCGTGCCGTTTACCCACACATCCGCTTGCCCATCGGCTGCAACATTCGTAGACGACGCCTTAATATGAAATTCGAGGCACTGCCAACTGCCGTCCGAACAAGCGGTTGGATTCGCCGTGCCTGGGCAAGTCGTTGCACCGCTCGGATTCCAAAAATTCCAATCTCCCCACCCGTTTTGCTGAATATTGGTGCTTCCATTACTCCAAAAAATGTAGTTATACTCGAAGGCAATATAGGCGTTCGCATTTCCGCTCGTATCGCGGGTATAGATCATCTTGTGACCGCCCGTTTGATTCGGATGGACGAGAAGAACATCATCATCTTCTAAGGCGTACCCTGCTTGATACCGAACATATGCCCGAACCCAAATCTCAGATTGACACGTTCCAACGCCGACCCAACAAAATTCAATATCAAGAGGCGAGGACTCCGAATTGCGAACGTGTGGATAGTTGTACTTCCGATATCCCTTTCCGCCTCCGCCGCCAGGGAAATTTGCAACAGGGTCAATAATGGAAAAGTTTCCATTGCCGGAATGATTACTTCCCTGAAAACGTCCCGGAAGAGAATCGCATTGAGGGGACGCCGTATTCGCCCAAGTGACGTTAACGGTAATGGACGACGCGGTACAGTTGGCTCCGCCGAAAGTCGTTGACCAGGGCACAGACAACTCAAGGTTCTGCGCCTGTGAAATAGAGGCACTAAAAATCAGAAAGAAAAATATCCCGAATGAGAATCTCACTAAAACTGCCCCCTCTTACTTCGCCCGCGCAGCAGATGGCCGCGGCCGGTGAGGTTTGATGCTCCTGGGACGATCGCCTTTAAATAGAGCACTTGATCCTCCGTCCCGGAAGGCGCGGTGAAAGACTGAGAAGAAGATCCCCCCGCGACATTCGAGGCGGTAGTGATCGCCCCTGTCGTGGGATTAAACCATTCCACGGCGAGCTGCTGCGTGGTCCATGAGAGATCGACTGTAAATGCTCCGCCCGCGCCGGTCGGCTGATAGATCAGCGCTTCTCCTCCGCTCGCCGCTTTGTTTGCCAGCGCGTAACCGGTGGAAGCGAGCGAGGTCTGGGGCGTCATCGCGCCGAGGTTCATTCGACTGACATAGGAGGCCGCTTGACCGAGATTGGTCCGGAAATTATTCCATCGAGTATCGACCCCCGTGCAAACGCCGTTTGCCGGGGAGGCGCACAGATTGCGACTATTCGCAGGGATATAAATGATGTAGGGGTCCATGAACATGACCCCATTCCCATACATGAAATTTTGCCAAAGATACTGGCGGTTCACCTGCGCGGAATCGAGGTAGAGGAAATAGGTGTGATCGGAGTCGTTCACGTTGACTTTGCAGGTGGGCGAGCCGGTGCCACAGCTCGGCGCCAGCGGAGAAAACTTCGCCTTCGGCGCAACGATATCGGCGCTGCTGTTATAGAGCGTAGTGTCCACCTCGAAAGAAACGTTGATCGAGGCGTAGAGGATGGGATGCTGATAAGTAAGAGAGGCCTCGGTCGATCTGATCGTCGCCATCACATGCTCGACCCAGCAAGTTTGGATTCCATTCGGCCCTTCTTCTTGTGGTTCCCAAATCACTCCCGGTACGCTATTGAGCGTCTGAACGAGCTTGACGACGTAAGCATCCATAATCCCCATAATCGGATTAGAACAGCTCGTAAAAGCGCCGGTCGATCCGCCGTCATTGATTGAATTGATGTTGTTGCCGTTGTGAAAGGGGAAGCCTGATCCCGCGCCGTCATCGTCGGTGACGCCCAGCCCGTCGAAGATCTGCACGATCGGATAGATATTCACATTATTGAGCTGCTGCGCCCGCGCGAGCACACGGTCGAAAAATGGCTGATTGAAAGTATTAAAATCAAATTTCGGCAGGCCATCATCCGCATTCCCCGGACCGGTCCGCGCCCAGGGATGCAAGGTCATATGCCACGTTCCCCCTTGCCAGTTAAAATAGGTCGGAAGGTCTTTGTGCCAGAGGATTGTGCAGTTGTGGCCATAACTTTGGAGAAAAGACACGTAACCGTTGAAATCAAACGCCGGCGGAGATGTGGACTGACTAGTGTCCTGCACGTCATCCCATGTGTGCGAACAGAAAGGAAGCCACGCCTTTCCCGTGGTGGGATCTTTAAAATAGGCCGGGTGAACGGGATGCGCGACCAGGGGTGCGGTAATCGCGGCTTGTGCGGAGACCGCCCAAAGGAAGATTCCAAGAATGAGAAAGAAAAGCTTTTTCATTGAAGCTCTTCCAATCCTTTCTTAGAAAAAATAAACGAGAGGTATTCATTTTTTTGGCGCGGATCTAAAAGTAGATGACTCCATAGCCATGCGCCCTTGCCGATTCCGCCGCCGCCCCCGCCGCCATCGCCGGCGACGTTGTACGCATACCAGACGTACATCTGATCGGTCGCCGATCCGCAGTCGAACGGCAATCCTGGAATCAGATGATAGGTGTTCCCCTCCGTGTCGGAGACCGAGGCAGTGGACGCATTGTTTCCAATCCGGGATGCGACAAAAATAAAATCTCCTGCCGTAACCGGATTTGTAAAGATCAGCTGATCCGAGGCCACCGCGGAACCGGAATCATGCCCGGTTCCCTGGACGAAGGCCGGTGTGGAAGTGGTCGCTTTAAATGTCGCCAGCAGCGCCATATAGTTTGAAGACCCCGTATTATTCCAGGTGGCCGTTTGCGCGCCGGTACTGGTGACCGCTTTCCATTCCACCGAGGTACGATTCGCCGTCGGCGTATCATCGATCGTATAGCCGGCGCCGGCGCCGAAAGTGACCGCCGATCCCGTGATCAATACGCCGATCACCAATTCATTATTTTGAGAGGTCGCCGCAGATGTTCCCGTGGTCGGGGTGGAAGTGGTCGCCACGCAACTGCCGCTAGTGGTGGGATTCTTCACGTTCACATCGAGAGGATCGCTCCCGGTCTGAATCCCGTTAAATTCTTCAATGCGCGAACGGACCGTCTGCGTCGCGCCGGTCACCGTGATGGTGACGATATTATTCGCCGCTCGCGCCGGCGCGGGCCAGAAGAGGATAGAGCTCACCAGAAAGGCAATCAGCAATCTCTTAAGCATGCGATCCTCCCCTCCTCAAGCCGCCGGCTTTTTCGGCTCGGCTTCACCGAGGAAGAGTCGGACGAGTTCACCGGGGATGCTGTCGGGTCCATAGTGCGTCTGAACGGATTTCGCGAGGTCATAAATCCAGCCGCCGACGGCGCCGAAGAGCGTTCCCGATGAGAGGATGGCCATGACGTTGCCGTCGGTGAGCTGCATGAGATCGCTCGGCAGGGCGACGCCGGTTAACTTGGAGATCGCGGCGATGATGCACCCCGCCAGGATGGGACGCAGCGGCTTGAACCAGATGGGATAGGAATCACGCATCTTGGATAAGATTTTTTTAATGACCTCGGTAATGTAGGGAACCAGGATCGGAAGCACCGCACTCCAGATTGCGACCATCATGTTTTGACTCCTTTCTCTCCGAATAAGATCGGATCAAATGTGGGGGAAAGTTTCTGCCAGGCTTTGAGGTCTCCTCTGACTTTGTTCATATCCATGTTTGGGCATGTCTTCCCTTCGGCTTTTCCCGAATCGGTCTCGCAGTGGCCCAGTATATTCTCGATTGGGATGTGATAGACGAGGGTAAGATCGGCTAGTAGGCGCAGCAGCGAGAACATCTGCTTCGTACTGAATTCCTGCACGCCGATGACGCAGATGCCGATCGATTGATCGTTGTAGCCGAGGGCGTGCGCTCCGATTTCGACATCCTGAATAAAGCCGTCATCGTCCAGAGTACGGCCGCATTCGATGCTGCCGTCGAGGGAGGGAACGAGGTGCGCGTGCTGCATGTGGGAAAAGGTAGGAAGACCGTTGAGGATGACAAAATGATAGCCAATATCCTTGAAGCCTCGATCCAGATGCCACCCGCGAATTGCACGAGCGCATCCCCATTCAGAATCGGAGCAATGGATAATGGCGTTTTTGATCTGGCGCAAGGGGACCTCTACGTTGGCACGACCGGCAACATACCAGCCCTCCCCCGCGAAAGTCCCATCAAGCGCTTGATTTATTTCTCTGGGGGAGGAAGCTGGTCAAGAAGGGATGTTTGCCGATCGTCCGGGTGATCGACAATCGTCCGGATCTGGCTGACTGTTAGGTAATACTTGCGCGCGAGATCCTTATGATTCGCGCCGTCGAACTGTGCTCTGATCTTCTCGTTGCGCAGTTTCAGCAGCGGCCGTTCGAGCTTGGGAAGATAGTGCATCATGCCGCCGAACTCCCGCGCCAGGATCAGCGCGGCGTGAATGCCAACTTTCGTGGCGATCTCATCATACGGGCTTGGGAGATCGACCGGCTTTAACTCCAGCATCCACTCCTGCATACCGACAGTTAGTGGGGTCTCAATGCTCATTTCTGGTCCTCTGTTTTTCGGTTGATCTGCTCTTCGATCTCTGCCAGTTTAAGAAATGCGCCGGGGGGAATCCGTTTGACGGCCGTCACCCGGTGCGCGAGGTCGGCGAGAAACTTCCTCTTCCACTCATCGAGACCCTCCCGCCCTTGCAGTGCCGCGACCCGGTTCATCAACGCGGGGCCGCCTTTCCTCGCGTCCCGATTCCATATCGCAGTGAGCGCCTCGTGGAGCTTGCCGGCCTCCTCGCGCGTCTGCGGCCAGACGCAGCCGCAGGCTTTCTTGGAAATCGACTTCAGCCCGGCTAGGCTGATCTGCAGCGTGGCCCGGATGGCCTCAATGGTCTCCAGCTGCACCGGAGTGGGGAGATCTCCCGGCGCCGCTTCCTGCCGCCCCTTGTGGCGGGCGATGACGGCGATATCTTTGGTAAGGCGGCGCTTGACCTCTTCCGCCTGGGCGTAGGTGAGGCGGCGCGTGGAGCGCTGTCCGGTGAGCTCTTCGATAATATCGCGCATGCGGGACTCGCCTTCTCCCTCGCCGACCAGCTTGCTCAATTGGAGGGCGAGGCCCCACATCGCATTATTCTGGCCGAGGGTTCGGGGTTGCATAGGATCTCCTTACGTCTGAGATGAATCCAAACCAGTTGAATCGCCGTCCCATGAAATCCTGGGCGGAGACCTTGCAATATTTTCCGCAGATCGAAACAACCTGGCCGGTCGCTAGGTAGGTCTCAAACCTCCGCGACTTTACGGGGATCACTACGAGGTCGCCTTCCCTGATCGGCGCTTCTTCCGTCATTGTTTCCTCCTTTGTGCCGCAACCGCCTTCAGCGCGATCTGATAGCCCAGCAGTTCCTGCACTTTGTCTTCCCAGCAGCGGACTATCTGATACTTCCAATCCAACTCGTAAAGGCATTCTTCTGAGAAGATCACATACTTGGGTGGAAAAGATGGCACCTCATTTTCAGAGATAGAGGGCGATAAATCTTTAGAGGTTATCATTTCCGGCGAGCGCGTCCCTTTTTCTTCTGCCTTCGGATCGCTTGCCTTGGCCTGTTGACTGCTACAGGCCCCGAGTATAAGAAAAATGATGAATAGTTTTTTCATGGTTTTCTCCTCACTGATTCGATGGCGGCACGGACGGCCTTGCGGATGAGAAGCGGGCTGCGAAGCTTCTGCGCGCTCCTAAATTCGAGCCAGATTTGCCGCGGGATGATCACCCAGCAACGCCGGCACATGATATATGGGCGCTTATAGGTTGCGCCGCAGCCGGGGCAGGTTCGCAGTTCACGCTCCCCTCTACTCGATCAATGCCTTGGCCGCCTTCAGTGTTTCAATCTCCGCCAGCCGCTTGGCGATGGCGGCGTCGATCTCGCCGACTGGTGGCCGCCCCTTTTCCTGGGCCATCGGATCGTCGGCGGCCACCTTCGCCGCAACCCCAGGCGGCCGACTCCGACGTGTTTTCTTCGGCGCCAGCGCCGGTTTCGTTTCTACGTCCTGGTGATCTCCGCAGTAGGGAGATCCCGGAAGCGCATCGGCTTTGCACTGGAAACGATTAGGCTTATATGCGCACCTCTGTCTGTCTGTCTGTCTGTCTGTCTGTCTTGGGTTCCATGGTCATGGCGATGGCTCCTTGTGATCCGCAGTTGATGCAGCGGATTCCGGTCGACTCCGGGTCTCGATCGACCACCATTAAACCGCCGCATTTCTTACAGCTCATTGTTACTCTCCAATAGGCGTAGTTGACCGAACACCTCTTCCACCGAGATCCGCTTGATCCGCGCGATCCGCACCGCCATGCTCGCCATCCGGTGATAGAGCTGGGCCAATACCGCGTCGACTTCCTCCGCCGTCTCCGGAATGTAATAACCGAATGGGGGAGAGACGGCGCTGCCGATGAGGATGTTGTGTTTTTCCACCAGGCACTTTACGATTTGCTGGGCGCGCCGCTCTTCTACCCCGAGCAACTCCGCGAAGAGCCGCACCTTGAGGGCGTTGGCGCGGCCGCGATGATGCTCCAAGATTCCTTTGGCGCGCGCCTCCTCCGGGGTGAGCGGGGGCGGATTGTCGGAGTAGACTGGTTGCTCCATTATGGCCGACCGCTCTCCCTTTTTCGCGGCGGCCAGGAGCTCGCTGCGATCGACAACCTCGACGGCGACGCCGCCGGTCCAACTCCAGTTCTCCTGCGGTTCAATCTGCATATTCTCGGTCTGTTTTTTAGGCATTTTTCAACCTCTCTGTGGCGGCCTTCAGATCCTCCGAGGCGGTGGTCTCCAGCCAGAATTCCTCCCCATCGGCGATCCGCAGACCGCACGAATTGAGCAAGCCGTGATCGAGCCGGCCTTCCCGATCGGCGGCGAGGATCTTCTCTTTGTCAATAACGGGGACGTGTCTGACATAGTCGGATAGGTATGATTGGAGGTTGAAGAGGGCCTGCTCGGTCTTTTTGGCGACCGATTTAAAGAGCTCAACGCTTTTGTTTTTGACCCGGAACCCCAACCGCCCCCAAGGAGTGGTGATGCTTTTTTGCGGCCACTCGCCGCGCGCCTCTTTTGCCCAGGCCTCCAGCTCCCGGACAAGAAGGGCCTTCTCCTCTTGCATTCCCTGGACTCCCAGACGTTGCCGATATTCCGCATGCTGCTCCCTTACTTTGGCAATGTCTTGCGCCTCGGTGAGGAGGAGGGCGGCGAACATCCTATCGAGCTCGCAGATCCTGGCGAGGGCATGCTCCGCCCCGTCGCGGCTGGTGATTTTATTTTTCGGTTTCGTGCGCATGGTTGGCTCCTTGGTTTTTCTCCTTTTCTTTTTGCTCCCGCTCCAAAATGATTTTGGCCTGGCGCTGCAGCTCCTCGATCGTGGCCTGCTTGCGCGGGGTCATCTGTTTTCCGAGGCCGGTTTTCATATCGACCTCGTAGCTGACTCGGCTCATCACCTCCTCCAGCGACGGCGGCCGGGCGATGGGGGCCCCGCTCGATCGGGATAGCCAATCATTAATGAAGCGTGCATAATTGCGATACCGCCGCCCCTTGGAAATCAGCCAGGCGTTCATTTTTTTGATCTCCGCGAGGATGTCGATCGGGTATGCATCGAGCCAGGCATCGACCTTTTTTTCCAGATTCTTAATGCCGGAAAAGAATTCATTCTTGCTGCAGTAGTCGATGATCGCCCGGCGAAGAGTTTCACGATCGTCCACTGGCCGCCCTCACCGGAAGAACGCGAATCGCGCCGTTTTGAACGCGGATGTAGAGCTCGCCGGCGAGAACCAGTGCGAGCACATCCCCTTCGATCCGGATCCGCTCCGCCCATTTAAGAGCGTGCGCGATATCCCCCTCTGTCGCCGGATTCATTCCATTGCTGGTTGCGAGAATGATCTTTTCCGTTTCCTCACGCGTTAAAGCGGGCGAGATTTTCATCTCCATACTACCACTCCACGGTGATTGAAATTGTCTTCGGGTACTCCGCTCCCGCGCCGAAGATCCGCGCGTCGAGGTATTCGCTGCGGCCGGTGACGACGGAAACAAATCGGAGAATGGGCGGCTGCTTTCGATGAGGGATCGAGAGATCGTCCGCGAAGCGGTATTGCTCGACGTGTTTTCTAGGGGGCTCCGCCGGCGCGGGAACAGGCAGAGGAACCGGCGTTTTCTTTTGGTGTTTCTTCATGGTGCGTCTCCTTTGTTTTCGAAAAGTCGGTCCCAGTCGGCGCGGATAGAAAACACAATGCAGATCGGCCAGCCGGGATTCGATTTAATATCGGGGCGAAGATCTGTGTTTTGCGCGATGAGTCTTTCCTCCCAGGCCGTGACGGTGTCGGCGGCTGATGTTTTGAACCAGTCTGGAAAGGGAGAGAGCAGCAGCGGGATAGCGAGATCTGCAGCGAAATAGAGATTGACCCGTGTGGCGCTAGGATGCCGGCCGAGAAGAGGATTCATTTCGTAGAAGCCGCGGCTATTGAGGGTGAGCGTTTGCTGCCGGTCGAGATTCAGCGCCGCGAACATGGGCATGTAATTGGCCCAGTAGGCTGGAGCCTCATGCTGCGCCGGGGAGGTGCGGAAGTCGAGGTTGGGAGTGGCAGGCTCGATCAACAAGGCGGCGAGTAATAATGCGGCGATCATGGCACCTCCTTGCGCTCGGTGAGGTTGCGCGCGGGGCGAGGGCTGAGCGACTCCGTCATCGGGATCAGGTCCCAGACGCGGCTGAAAATCTCATCGAAACTGTATGCTATGAGCTGGCGGCAGCCGCGGCAATAACAGCGATCGCAATCATTGCTCTTTAAATAAGAGGACCAGTTGCGGCGGCAATGGGGACAGAAGACCTCTCCGCGGACGTGCTCCCCCATCTGGCGCTGAAATTCGGGGGAGAGCAGGACACCGGTGGTAAAGCAGCCGGGGCAGGTGTACCAGAGGCCGATTTCGTTGACACTGCCTGCCGCGGGGGGATGCTCTTCGGGGATGAACCAGGTACCACATTTACACTTTATTGGCGTTCGACTGTTCATGGGACGGCTCCTTTGATTGGTTCTGTAAGATCGACAGCAAATGGGCATTCAGCTCCTGCGACATTTTCGATCCTTTAATGCGGGCTATTTTGTATCGATAGTTATGGCCGGTCATTCCGATGAGTGCGGCGCGATCGTCTGTGTGCAGATCGGGCGCCCCGAAGAACGTGAGGATGACGAGGAACCACTCTTTCATCGGGGTGCACGATTTATGGAAGACGGTTCCGGAGATGTCGGAAAATTGATAGAGGCAGTCCCGGCATTCGAAGAGGGCGATCTCGGGGTTGGTGAGAGACTGGGTTTTGATGCGGACGACGGCGGCCGGGTCATCACACCGGGGGCAAGCGATCTCTTGAGGCCAGCGGAAGGCTCTAAAGTGGGCGACGCACTCCTCTTCCGTCCAGCCGGCGACCTGGGCCAGTTGCCCTTTCAACGCGGTGCGGTCTACCTGCTCCGGAGAGGTCCAGCCGATGCGCCGGCGCATCTCTTCAATCGATTGAAATCGGATGTAGTAGGTTCTCGGGGCGTACCGGCCGTGCCGCTTGATGTCCGACGTGTTGAAAGCCGGCGCGATCCGGGCAACGCGGCGAAGATCCTCCAGCAGTTCCTCATCCGACACGAGATTTCGCGGTGCCATGGGCGACTCCGTTTGGTTTGGTATTTACGATCGCTTTGACTTCGGGTAGAGACTTTACGGCGGGAGCCTGCTTCTTCTGAACGCCTGGGGCCTCTCCATAGAGCAGTTCCTGCGCGGCGATGAAATCTTCCGCGGTGACGGAGCGCTTTTCATAGGCGGCGTCGAGCGCGGCTTGGTCATAGAGTAAGACCAGTCGGCGGCCGCATGAATAAGAGAGCTGATGGGCAACCCGGCAGGCTTCGGCCGAAATCGAAGAATCGAAGGAATGCAGGATCAATGTGGCGTCCTCGATATCCAACGGCGGAAGCTCTTTCTGAATGGCAATGCGATTCCTGACTTGCTCGAAGATCTCGACGCCGTTGCCGACCATGTGGTAATAAAGGCGCGGCATGCCGACGAAGACGACGCCGACTTTGGCGCGGTCATAGATTGCCCGCACCACACCGATGGCGTGGTGCGTGAGGTCCTGCGCCTCATCTACCACGATCAGGCGGCCGGAACCGGTGAGCTCTTTGATGACGGCCCGCAACAATCCTCGCAGGGTGCCGCGCGTTTTTAAGCCGAGCGCTTCGACCAGATCATGAATCACCCCGGATGGGCTGTTGCTGACATCATCGGTCCGAAGGAAAACAACGCCGCCCTGGGTGGCGGCATAGTGCTCGATGGCTTTTGTCTTTCCAGATCCGGAGGGGCCGATGACTAACCCCATCTTCCCGCGCGCGTGCGCGTAGCGCAGTGTGGCGATCATCGCTTTGCCCTGGCGCGTGGGGACAAAGCCGGAATCAACCTTGACCTTTTCTCGCAGATCCTGCCGGGAGAGATAGGCGGTGACGTCCCGCTCGATCGCCGCGTTGTCTCCGGAATAATCATCCCGAAGCCATTGAGAAAAAGTGGCGCTGGATTTGTCGATGGCCTTGGCGATGGCATTGCCAGATGTGCCCGTTCTTTCCATGTACGCTTTGCATTGCTCTCGAATCGTCATGCTCCGCTCCCCTCAATTTGGAACTCTTCTCCGAGTGCTCTTCTTAATTGACGATCTCGTCGCTCTTGCTTCAACCGATCGGATTCCGCCTGCTGCTCTTGCTGGAAGGCGAGCTCCCCCTCCATCTGCGCGACGAACCGATCCCATTTTTTAGGCGTGGCCGGTGTTGCCGGCTTCTCCTCCGCTACCTGTTTGGCCATGCCGTCAAACCGGGTGATGACTTTGATTGCCCGGCTTCGCTTTGCCGGCGCTGGCGCCGGGGCCTCTGGTGTGGGGCTCAGCGATTCATTTGCCGCCTGCACCGCTGCGGCCGGGTTGTAGAGGATCTGCAGGTCGCTCTGATAGTTGGTGATCCGCTGGCGGGCGGCCTTGCGCTCTTTTGCTTTTTGTTTGATCACTGCCTCGCCAGTCTTCATGCTGCCAAGGACGGCGGTCTTTGCCTCGCAAACGAATTGCCCGGCGGCGAAGATGTAGAGGGTGCTCACGTCGGCGGTGTCGTAGCGGATCTCCAGCGTCTGCCCCATATAGCCGGAGAGCTTGGTGTGCCAGTAGAGCAAGCCGAAGAGGTGGATGCCGTCGTTGAAGACCTTGGCGGGCTTGTGCTTCATGAGACACATGTCGAGGGCGCGTGCATCCGGGATCTGGGGGGTGGCGTCCTCCCATAAGGAGTTGGGGGAGCACCCGATCTCTGAATGCACGCGCGCGTGGTATTCCGCCACGAAGACTGTGAACCGCTCCCGGAGCTGCTCCAGGGTGAGCAGCTCGCCCCGATCTATTTCTCCCTTCAGCTTCTCCGGTCGCTGCTTATTGTTGCGGCCGCACCAGCCGGGGAGCTCGCGCTCGAACTGCTGCGGGATGTTGAGGAACCAGCGCTCGATTGGCTTCGAGCGGGCGCAATAGGGAATGGCGTGAATGACGCCGACATTGAGATGGCCGAAGACGCCGGTGAGCTCGGCGTCATAGTGAATCTTGCCGATCTTCTTGACCTGGCCGTTGAGGTAGTGCGAGTCATAATCCTTTCCGTTGTCGATATAGACGGTGCCGGGGCGGCCGTGGGTGAGGACGGCGTTGCGGAAGGCAACTGCAATGGTGCGCGAATTCGGCTCGATGTCGATATGCCAGCCGGTGATTTTGCGGCTGCGGAGATCCATCCATGCGGTGAGCCACGGCCGGAAGATCCGCTTGCCGTCTGATACGAACAGATCCAACTCGCGATGGTCTCCGCAGAGGAATTCGCCGACGGCAAGATCGGAGTAATCCCGGCGGAGAACCGGCTCGAATTTATCCGACCAGGCTTTTCGGCCGATGCGGCAGTAGGTGGCGGTAGCCTCGTCGATCGACTGGATGACTCGGACGACGGTGGAATAGCTTGGGGCCTTTAATTCATTTTCGGTGGCGTAGGCGACGACCTCCCGGTGGACGGATGACGCGAGCGGCTGCGTTGGCTGCAGCCAGAGATATTTAATATAGCCTTCAATCTGCGGTTCGATCGATGGCGGGCGCTTCCAATTAGGAAGCAGGGCTTGATAGCCGCCGAATTTATAGGAGGAGAGGTAATTATAGAGGGTGGAGAAAGCGATGTCGTTTTTACGGGCGAGGTCTTGTAGGACCGGGGTGGCATTTCCCTTAAACTCTTTCTTGATGGCGAGTGCCTTTTGCACGATTTCCATTCTCCAATTCGCCTCGATAAGCGCCCACTCCGGCGCGGCCGTCAGCGCGACCGGCTCCCGAAGGATCTCCCCGCTTTGCGGGTCTATGAGCGTTCCGTCTCCCTGCACGATCGGCAGCTTCGCCTCGCGCGCGGCGCGGGATGCAAGCAGGTGCTCGTGATATTTGCGCGCGGCCTCGGGACCCAGATCATCGAGACAGAATAGGCGAGGGCGGCGGCCATTGGCGGAGACCTGGGTGGAATGGCGGGTTCGGACCTTTCCGTTTTCCGCATACCTTTGGAGTGTCCGGCTGGGCACCCCGCATATTCCGACTGCTTCGGCCTCTGAGATGTATTTCATCCGCGCGCCCGCTTCTCCAGTTCAATGCGATAGCCGGATACCGTTCGGGTGAATTGATCGATAGAAACGGTGAGCTTTGGCCGGAAAATCTCTCCGCCCTCTTTCACAAACACGTCCATGAAAAGGCTTTCAATTTTCTTTGGTCTGTTACTGAAGGGAACGGCGTGGGTGACCTGTGCGTTCTTCATTTGGCTCTCTTCTCCAATTTTTTAATTTGCTCCTCTAACTTCTTTTTCTCCATGCGCAGGCGGACGATCTCCAGCGCTTGCGTTTCTTCCGGTCCGAGCAGGGTGCAGCCAATTGCCTGCGCCAGCAGATCGAGCGGCGCACGCGAGCCGGTCACCAGACAGAAGGCCGGGATAATCTCGGCCGGGATGCGGTGACCTTCGGCGCTCTCGGCGCAATACTTATCGAGCATCTCCTTGGTGATGTCACGGGAGATGAGCTCGGAGATCTGCGCGGCGATTTGATAACGAGATAAGGAGCACTGTTTGATGGCTTTTACGAGGGTGGCGCGAAGGGCAAGGGAGATATCCGCGAGCTGGCCTTCGGTAATTCCTTTTAGGTCTAGGAGAGAAAGCTGATCAGGATGGGCTGATGTCTCATTTTTTTTGAAATTTGACATTGCAGTTTCCCTTTGCTTTCTGCTAATCTGAGCCTGTTTTAAAGGGGGTGAGGAGGTGCGAGCTCCCCACCCCGATCGGAGTCCGGTTTCTCTGGACTCCTAGATCCTCACCTGAACAGGGGGGGTGAGGACCTTGCATCGTTATCCCACCCAGCTTTTCCGGATACGATCAAAGGCAAAAAAAGCTGCGATCAACTCGCCCTTTTAGAAAGATCACTCACCGCTATTCCGAAATAACGAGCGATCTTCTTCTTGATCCGGTCATTCGGGCGCAGGCCGTTGATGACTTGGGACACGGCCGCGCGGGACTCCCCGATGTCATGAGCCAGATCCTTGATCTTTTTCTGGTTCCGATCGAGCAGGAGTTTCTTGATTTTTATTGTGTCTATCTCGTAACGATTGCTACTCATGAGGGCATTTATAAACTATAGATTTATTATTGTCAAGTAAAATATTATAAATGGCACAAGATTTTAATATAATACTTCATAATCTTACGGAATTTTTGAATGCAAAGTCCGATGCGGACATTGCAAGGGGGCTCGGTGTCACCCCTCAGGCGCTCTATGGCTTCAAAAAAAAGGGGAAATTTCCTCATGAGCTTTTAGTAAACTTCAGCTTTAAACATAAACTATCGCTTGATTGGCTATTTACTGGGAAGGGACCCAAATATTCGACGGCGGGAGAGCTGCATGCTGCTGTTGCGGAAGAAGCGACCTATTCTAAAGACCCATTCCAGGACAGTCTCGAAAGGCTACAAAAAACAATAGATCTCATTAAATCAACCGCGGCAGAGTTGAAGCTTGAGATTCAACCTCAGAAAATGAGTCATATTATCGAATTTGCTTTTGCTCATCGGCTCGATGCAGGAGGGATAAGGGATCTTTTAGTATTATTGGCCTGGGTTGCAGAGGAGGGAAAATGAAATATTTTTCTTTTTTGGCTGCTACTGGATTCTTTTTTATTTTTTTATATGGTTGCGCTGAGATAGCTCCAGCAGAGAGGGACATTCAAAGGGAATTTACTTTTGACTTTTCTATACCTGGTAAGAAAAAAAACGAGCTTTGGAAAAGCGCCAGGGATTTTTTTGCTGAAAGTTTTTCTGATAGCCGGAGCGTCACTCGTGTATCCGATGAAAACGATGGCACGATTATCGGAAGGGCTCTTGCCCCTTGGAATCTTGCAGCGAATGTCTGTTACTCGGAATTCCATATTAGATTTGCAGCAAAAGATGAACGCGCACGGCTTCAATTTGAATTAATTGAAGCTGCTGTTCCTGTAACCGGTTGCGGATATGATTGGCCGACGAGAAACGGTTATGATCAAATTGTTTCTTTATTTAATTCTACTGCAGTGAACTTAAAATCCGCTCTCTCCGGTAAAGGATCGACCGATAAATTGAAGGATTTTTGATCACCACTATATATTGTGGTTGATTAGAAATAAGGATTTGGCGCTTGGAGGTTTTGGAGGTCTTCATAAGTGATTGATTTATGAATGGCGCTAGGAAGTTTTAGTGGCGGTTGGTTTGGCGCTTGGATTCAGCCTCGGCGATGGCCGAAAATGGTCATTGAATAGCCGTTTTCTTGAGTATTAAATAGGGTTTGAACGATTCCCCCGGCGCGGCGGCGGTTGTGGCAGCATTGGCGGTTTTGGCGGCGTTTTTCCAGAACCATTTGCGATTGACTGGGGCGGTTGTAGTTCTGTTAAGTGTTCGTCTTTTCTCAGGATTTCCCGGAATATCTCACCTGCTTGGTTCTCTAAAACCTTTTGAAAACTGATAGGGATTGAAGTACTTCGATCCCGATTAAAGTTCTCCGGAAGATGGCCCTTGGGAATGCTTTTGATGATGACGGAGGATGATCCCTATCAATAACGAGTCTCCACTTGGCGTCTCTCATGTCGTGGATGCCGCCGCATCATTTGCACATCCTCCGTGCTCGCCCCGTTCTCCAACGCATTCGTCGCCGCCGTATGCCGTTGAATTTTTAAGCAATCAATCGACTATGCCATAGTCATTTTCAAAAAGCATCATTCCAATAATTCGAACTTTACCAATACCCTCCGCCCTTACAGGTACGTCATGAATATCCGCCTTTCTCCTGCACCTTGCGAATTGTTAATTCACGCTGCGAATCATCCACTATTGGTATCTAAAATTATAAAAAAAGGGAGCAACCCCGTTGGTTGCTCCCTTTTTAAAAGTAATTTGTCAAATTCGGCTGTTCTATTCCTTTAACCGGGAATTCGTTCCAGCCCGCTTTGATTGAGCAGGATCTCGCCGATCTCCGGTATGGCCCCAAATCCAGATCAGAATCCCTGCAGCCAGTAAAATCAGCACGCCATAAGAAAGATTGTTAATCATTCTCTCCTCCATTAATTGAATTATCCTTAACCCCCTTCAGGAAGTCAACAGACAAATAACCAAATCCCAATGCAAGGCCGGTAATGAGTAGGATGTCCCAAAATGAGCCATGCATATATTGGTATCCCACTCCCACGACAGCCAGCAGAGCGGTTTGCTGGAATAACTTGGAGGCGGACTTTTTTTGTACGTTCTCAAGCGTTCTATACATAGAGTAAACACCTCCTTTAGTCCTCTTCCGGCAGCATAATGGTGACCACCGGATCGAGATTGTCCCCTGGGCCGCAGATCGACTTCAGGCGGACGAGCTGCTTCTTCCCCTCCTTCGTGAATAAGACAGAGAAGAAAAGCCGATCGCCTTCCGGCTGTTGACGCTTGATCACCGAATGGAGAACCCACAGGAGATCCCAAAGGCGCCCCTGCTCCGTTTCTCCGAGTCGGCGGGCGCCTTCATCCGGAACGATCCAAGAGTCCCAGAGAACCCGAGTGACCGCGACCGGATAGCGACTTCCCACCTGCTTTGCGACAGAGGAGACCTCGACAAGAACGCCGTCCTCAATCGCCTGTTTTCTCGAATATGAGAAGATCAATTCTCCTTCGTTAAACATCGCGTCACTCCATTTGGTTTGGGTTCACCTCAATTGCTGGTTCGGAGGTTTGAGGCCGCTGGTAAACCAAATGCCAGATCAGCTGGCCAGCCATCTCAAAGAAGGCCCTCTGCTCAAAACCGAGGTTATGAAAGAGCCGCAGGCAGACTGGGTTGTCATCTCGGACCGTGCAGCAGACCAGCGGCGTTTGGATGCTCCCCAGCGCCGTTCGGACCATGCTCTTTGCGATCCCCTGTCGTCGGTACTCCGACAAGACCACGAGATGCCGCAGCTCGGTCAGATACCAAGACCGTTTTTTTACGCAGATCGTTCCCTTGATCTTTTCCTCGTCGACCAGAACATAGTAGGCGCCGTGAAACAACGGAGACGGGCTCCCTTCCAGCCGAGAGGTTTTGACGATTTCGCGGACCTTTCTCATGGTCCTCTTTTTTTTGACTCGCTTTAATACCATCGCTCCCCTCCCTCCTCATTGAAAAGAGGATATGCGTTCCGTTGAACGTTAATTTTCATTCGGTGGATCGGTTCGACCTCGAAGGTGTCGTCGTCGGCCACGCGATAAATGGTGTATGGCCGGGCGTCGAAATAAGAGACCCGGTCGATCGATGGGAGCAGTCCCATCAGAGGCCGCCAGGCGGAGACGAAGATCTCCGGTGTCGAGGTGAGCCACCGTCCGAGTCCGACTTTCCGGGCATCGAAGATAGTCAGCGGCCGATCGGGAGATCGCCAGAAGTAGATCACCTTGCTCTGAGGGTCAAGGTAAAGAAAGGCGAAGTTACCCTCATCGTTGATATGAGCGGTCACCGCTTCGATCGACTTGATCAAAGCGGACTCGCTCGACCCCGCGTGATGCGCGATCGCCCGCAGGGCGGTTTCAGAATCGACTGAAGCCTTTTGAATCCGAAAAGCCTCGGCCAGGTTTTCGGTGTGATGGATTATCCCATTGTGGATTCCGAAGCAGGGACCCGAGGGAGAATTGATTTGAAATGGATGGGCATTCCGATCGTTGACACCGCCCGACGTGGCCAGACGGTTATGCCCGAGCGCCATTCGGAAACGGCGATGAAAGAGCAGTTTGGTATACCCTTTCTGAACGAATTTTCCGCCGGAAATGGCTTTCTTGATGAGCACCGGCTTCGGTCCGTTTAAGATCACAAAGCCGGTGGAATGTTTGCCTCTGACCTCATCGGCGATCAAAAGCGACTGGAAGAACAGCGCCGCTTTCACCGATGAGGGGCCGGCAAATCCAATGACACCGCACATGGTCGGTCTCCTTAAAACAGACTCCTCCCCCGTTGCCCGGCGGGGAGGAGAGATGGCCCCGGCCGGTCCGGGAGTTGGGTTATTCGGATTCCTCGGTTGGAACCCTGTTGTTCCGCCAATGGTCATTACGGCCGGTCAAATATCCGTGAGACCGATTAATAAGGGAGGTGCCGTCGGTCAGGCCGATGGCTTTACTGACTCCCGGCCAGGTCGGCTCGATATCGTCGGCCGTGAGTCCGCGCTTCACCGAGTCCATGAGCATGAGAAGAAAGACCACCCAGGAGATCACCTTCATGTTGCTGAAAGTTCCGGAGTGATTTCTGAACTCAAAGGTCCGATAGCGCGTCCAGGCGTTCAGGTTGAAGGAGAAATACCGGTCCTGGATTTGGGAAAGCGAATTGAGGCTCCGCATCCGGCCCACCTGGTTGACCAGCGCGTCGGTGAGCGCCCGGCAATAGCGGCTGTTTCTTCGAGAGGCCGGAAGAAGATAGAAGAGAACCGGCTCCTCTATTTTACGAATGACTTTCACGAGCCGCTTGATGTCCGAGAGCTCAAAGTTCCAGGCGTCGATATGGACATGGAGCCCACACGATCGGTTAACGCGACCTCCCAAACGATGGACGACTTCGCAGAGAGTAGAGATTTTCTGAAACCCCTCGGCCCCGAATAGCTTCGGCGTCACCAACTCAAACGGATTCGCCCCCTGAATCGAGGCGTCTTGAACGATTTTGAAAATGCTCTGCGTTTGATGGTTGTACCCTTGGACCTCGGCCGGAAGACCTGCCTGACGAAGCGCTTCCGCCAGACGGTCCGCTTCGATATTGAATCCCTCGAATTCGATCCCAAAGGGATAAATCGGCAATACCGAGAAGCTACCCTGGTGTTTAACGAGATCTTCCAGTTCCAGATAGGAAACTCCCTGTTTTGACAGCAGGCCCTCGATGACGAAGTAGGCCTGTTCGGCGGAGAGTCTTGGATGAGGCGTCACCCCTAGTTGACCCAGGAAAGCCTTCTGCCAGGCGCTGGGGAATTTGAGCGGATTATTTTCCCGATCGGGAATATTGGAAGGACGCTCTAAATAGGTGCAAATATGCTTGCAGACCGCTGCGGTGGCATCGGTCGGAAGCGCTTTCTCCAGCAATCCTCTGTTGAAGAGAAAGGAGAGACAGGTGCAGGCGATGGTTCCATCCTGCAAGAGCGAAATGGAATAGGTCCCGTTGTGATTCAGGGAATCCATCGTGGCGAGCAGATGCTGGAGCGGTTTCTTCGGCCGCCGCCAGCGCTGCTCGAGAAGCAATATCGCCGTGGCGATCTCCTCCGTCGTCGCGTGATGGCACGATAACGAGGTATTTAAATCGCCGCAGCTTTTGCATCGAATCTCTTCGGTCGTGACCTCGACCGATCCATTGAGGCGCATGGTGCCCTCCAACGGACCACCGCCCCCTGCAGGCGATGGTCCCATGTTTCCGCCATACGACAGGGCGCGGCGCCCACGAAGGGCAAATGAGTGGATCTTTTTTATTTCTTTTCTTTGGTCAGCCCCTCGATGACCTTCGAGGCCAATGAGCGGCTCTTCGCCTCGGAGATCATCTTTTCGATCTCGGCGACCTTGTAGCCCTTCTGGCCGGCGAGCTTTCGAATCATCGCGATCTGACGCTCGCTCGCCGAAGGCTCCTCGGTCTCTTTCGGAGCGGGCTGTTCTCCGGAGGGTGGATCCTCCTCCGAAGGTAAATTCTCATCGGCCGCGTCCTGAGGCATCTCAGACGAGGAAGTATCTCGGTTTCCCAAGAAGATCGCTTCATCCGCGATCACTTCTGTTTTGTGTTTTCTGGCGCCTTCCTCTTCCCAGACGCTTTTCTTCAAACGTCCTTCCACGAAGACCGGCTGGCCCTTTTTCAAATGGTCCCGGCAGATCTCCGCGAGCTTGCCGAACGCCACCACGCGATGCCACTCGGCGACTTCTTCGCTGTAGGCGTTTCGTTCAGTTGTAGCTACCGAGAAGGTCGCAACAACCGTTTTGTCATTTGCTTTCACCTGAGGATCGTTTCCCAGATACCCCAGGAGCTGAACACGATTTAAAGTTTTCATTGCTTCTCCTCGATTTATCTCACCTCTAAAACCATCGAGGCGAGTCTGTTGTCCCCGATGGCGAGGGAATTCGGTTCTCCAATTTTGGAGATTTATTTGATGTGATCGGTTTTCAAAGAGCGAAGCCAGCGTTCCCGCGGCGGCGCGCGCATGGCAAGATTTTTAAGCCGCATCGAGGCCATGAGGTTCGATGAGACCGAGGTGGTCGCTTGTGACCGCCGAGGCAGCGGATGCGCCCTTCTCTTTGCTCCGGACCTGTCCGAAAACAAAGACAGCCGCAAAACCGTTTTACGGAGAGGGCGATCTCCAACCTCTCAGCTCGTATTTCCGAGAGGGATGTCGGCCAAGGGTTCTCCGAAAGAGTCGGCCGGTCTCTTTCAGAAGCGGCAAGACCGAAAACTTGTCGCAGAACGGAACGGAGTCGGTTTTGGGATTACGACTGAAGAATATCGAAGGGATCAAAGGGAAAAGCGTCTTGAATGTGAGGCAGTTTTTATAAGGAAGGAATGGGGTAGGTTCCCGGTTAAACAATAAAACCGGGAGGGGAAGATGCCATTGACCAAAGAAGAATATGCGAAGGGTGCGCGACTGGTTTACGTGAATACGCCGGAGTGTCAGAAGATGCTGGAGTTATTGATTGAGACGGATAAAACGTGGAAGAAATTAAATCGCGCTTTTATTCGAGGGAAGATAAGATTGGAGGAGGTGCATGCGCTTCACCTACAGTTCGAGGCGGCACTGCTGCAGATGAAAAATCATCTGACTAAAGTTAGGTCATCCTTGTAATTCGTCTAATTTGAGTTCTAATTCCCGCAATCAATGTCTAGGTTTGCGTGATGTCGTGTATTTGACCCGCGGTCAAGGTCCAACGCGCCAATTGCCCCAACCCTTCAACCACCGCGTCAATCTGGGTGGTCAACCCGCCGCGTGAGCGGCCCAGCGCCTTATCCCCGTTTTTTTAGCAGCACCCGCTGCATGTTGGTGGGCCTGGACAATGGTGGAATCCAAAAAAATCTCTTCAAAATCGGTGCCCATGGCCAACGCTGAGAAGACGCGCTGCCATACGCCTCTGTTCGACCAGCGGGCAAAGCGTTTGTACACACTGTTTCAGCAGCCAAATTCTTCCGTCAAATCGCGCCAGGGGGCGGGCCACCCGCAACCACGCTTCCACAAAGAGCCGACTGTCCTCTCCGCTTCGTCCCGGATCGCCCGATTTGCCAGGGAACTTCTGCTCGATACGGCTCCATTGGTCGTCCCGTAAAATCCTTCGCACCATTTCGCCAATCTCCTTGTCGGGTTGGCGTGATTATCCCAATATGAAACTGAATGTCAAAAGATCCTAAAATACACCCGGCATCCATGATCTATAGTAGGACAAGAAAAAGTGAAGCTATTGTGGTTTTATAGAGAGCATATGTTGCGATTGCAGCGTAAAGAAATAAAAGGAGCGTATCGCCCAACCCATCCCGTCTTAAACAAGACTCCTCTGGCCGACTCGGATTATAGAGTATCTTAACGGGAGCACCGACGGGATGTTGCTTCACAAATTCACGCACCCAATCGTGACGACTTCTGTTACTTATAAGACCGCTGATCGAAATCGTCTTTCCCGTATATTGCCGACCGTCCACCCTGTATTTGTATTTGATTCGGGGCCATAAATTTAAATTATAGTCTTCATCAATACCAACCTCCGTGACCTCGCCGATAATGACCTTCCATGTTGCACTCTTGATCAAGCGATAAGCACGATATGAAGGTAAGGCCCAAATTCCAGTTACCATCAGGGTTGCTAGCAGTAAATTTACATTCACAGGCATCTCCAGATTTGATCCAGAGAGTCTATCTCTTGCTGCCTACAAGTAATAATGTTGACGGACGAGAGGTAGTATAGTTAAGTGATTTACTTTCCAGCGTTAAGAAGAACTGCTGCAGAAAGAACAGTGCCTGTTGCTTCAGTGCCATCGGGTCTTTACCTGCAGCCTTCCGAATTTGCTTTCGAACATCGTCGAGAATGTTCCGAGCTTGGTCGAGTGCCTTACCCTAGCCTGTTTCTGTTCGCGGCTTTTTCCAAATCGCTTTTCAAAAAGTCTCTCTCCTGGCTAAAAGTATCTCGCTGGAACAGAGCTCGACTCTCCAGGCTTATTTTGTCGGCACCGAGTCAATCCGCAATTCTATTCTTGGGTAGATTTGTAGAGCTGCCCAATCATATTGATCGCCATGCTGACCATATGAGCCGTAGATCAGAAGGAATTCTGAGCCGTTGACCGGAGTAATCTTATTTTTAATCTCTTGCATTCTCCTGTACGGCCTCCATGTATATTCGTCTTCCCGAAAATAGGTGATAAGAACTTTCAGGTTAGCTCGGAAGGCATCAAGATTATCAACCTCGGTATCAATTGTTTCACTGTTATTTTCGTGCTCAATAGCAACAATGCTATCCTCTCTTTGCCAACGGTGATCAATCCTTGCTGTTTGATGAGTAACCCTATATCCCATCTGTTCAGCCAATTTATCAAGAAATTCATTCATCGCATCCGTCCAATGAGCATCCTTATTTTTCGCTTGAGCTTCTTTTTGTTTCATTTTTAGTCCAGTGTCATAATTCTCATAGTAATAATTATAGAAATTCTTAAACCAGTCCTCCGCTTTCATTTAGCCTCCTAAATTAGGGCGTTTTGACTTCTTACCTAACTGAATCAAACACTGTCAGGTTAAACAGTCGAGAACTTATTCTGCTTCCTCAGTATATTCATCAAGAACTGTATCTGAAAGGTGCGAAAGGTGCCGCTCCTTCGCCAATTCGCGAAGACTATCATACGAGAGATAAGTGCAGCTCTCAGCCAGCGGTCCTTTTTCAAGAAGAGAAAACACCGGGCGCCGAATTTCCTGAAATACTTTCTCGCGCTTCGTTTCCGGAGCGACTATGTGGAGTTTAATATCCATGTTGGGCTGGAGCGCCAAAAGGTCCGCCATTCGAAGAATTCCCGAGTATACGGAAGTAGTGTGCTCCACTTCGAATGCCCGGACAATAGAACGGCCCCGGAGCCATAGGACATCGATTTGTTCGATGGTGCGAAGCGTTGTGTCATCGTAATTCAGGGGAAGGCGATCAAGTAAGCTGTCGGATTCGTTCTTCCATCCCTTCAGGACTCCCGCACGATCAGCGCGTGGGAGCCAAATCGACATCCCCATTTGCGCGCCGATTGATGCGATTAATGCCTGAATGCGAAGAGATTCACGGATTTCTTCCGCCGGGATGACTTCTGCCGTTTCGAGAGCACCAGAATCTTCGGGAACAGAAACGGTAACGACTTTGTCCGCTCGATTCACTTTGTGGGTCGCGAGCTTTCGCTTATCTTGTTCACTCAGGGGATAGGGGTTGGCAGAAGTCACCTGGGCCATAAGTCTCTTCGATAGAAATTGACCATCCGAATCGTCGAGCCGGACGAGGCTACCTCGAACCTTCCCGGTCCAACTCAGAGAATCTTTATTCAAATCCCGTGTAAATGACAGGCCGGTCCAGATAACGTTCTCGTGGATGGAAATGCTCTTCTCAATATCAAGCCACACCGTGGGCCGAACTCGAAATCGGACCACAAAAGGGTCATTTTCAGGAAAGAGTATCGGTTTGTTATCTATGAATGGGCCTTCGATTACTTCCAATACCCCAAACCAGCGAGACAACCGGGTAAGGTAACAAATGAAGACATCGCCGGGCTTGATTCTTTCGGCCATGTTTTTATATCGAATACGAAATCCAGAGATATCGCGGGGCGATGCAGCGAAAGGCGAATAGGTTTCAGGAGAGAACAGGTCTATATAGTAGGACATCGGACTTTGGCATCTCCTAGAAGATGAAATGGTTGGATGGTGGAAAGCCTTTTGAGTTTCTATAAATGGGGGTGTCCCTATTTTTTTATGAAGCCGCACATGCCGCTTCAGGGTACGCCGTTTTCAGAAGGGGTTCAATGAAAAATAGAAAGCTTTAGACAGAGGAATCAGAGCAATGAAATGCTTGATCGCAAGACCTGACCCCTGACACCAATCTAATCTCTAGGTCCGGCCCGGACCATGAGCGCTACTCAATCTTCCTTGCCAGGCAAGGGTGGCAGACCAAGTTCTTTAAGAAACTCATTATGTTTCTTTGTGTTTTCAACAATCCTATTTTGTAGGTCTGTCAATTCTGTGTTAACCACCTGTAAGTCAATTTGTTCCTCAGGAGTGGCTGTGCTTACGTAACGCGAGATATTCAGGTTGTAATCGTTTTTCTCTATTTCCTCCATTGAAACACGTCGTGAGTAGCGTTCATCTTCCCTGCGGTACTGATAGGCTTCGATAATCTTGTGGATGTGCTCCGGCAACAGGCGGTTTTGGCGTTTGTCCTTTTCAAAATGTTCGGATGCATTAATGAACAACACGTCATCGGGTCTTTTGCAGCGTTTAAGCACCAGAATACAAACCGGGATACCGGTGGAGAAAAAAAGGTTAGCTGGCAGGCCGATCACGGTGTCGATATGGCCGTCCTTGAGCAGCTTGGTGCGGATACGCTCTTCCGCGCCGCCGCGGAACAGCACGCCATGGGGCAAAATGATTGCCATCACACCGCTGTCACTCAAGAAGTGGAAGCCGTGCAATAAAAAGGCGAAGTCGGCGGCCGATTTCGGGGCGAGGCCGTAGTTCTTGAAGCGGAAATCCTCGCCCAACGCGTCGTCGGGTTCCCAGCGGTAGCTGAAGGGCGGGTTGGCGACCACGGCATCGAATTGCAGCTTCTTGGCGGGGTTCATCTCTTTGAGGATTTCCCACTCATTGAGCAATGAGTCGCCATGGTGAATCTCGAACTCGGTATCTTTCACCCCGTGCAGCAGCATGTTCATGCGCGCCAAATTGTAGGTGGTGATGTTTTTTTCCTGGCCGTAGATTTTACCGATGCCGCCCTTGCCGAGTTGCTTGCGCACGTTCAACAGCAGCGAACCAGAGCCGCAGGCGAAGTCATAGACCTTGTTGAGTTTCTTTTTTAAGCCGCTTTTCGGTTCCTGGCTGTCCAAGGTGACGATTCTGGAAAGAATGGTGGAGATCTGCTGCGGGGTGTAGAATTCGCCCGCCTTTTTACCCGACCCGGCAGCAAACTCACCGATCAGGTATTCATAGGCATCGCCGAGGATGTCAGTGTTGGTGCTGAACTGGGCTATGCCCTCGGCGATTTTTTTAATAATGGTACAAAGTCTGTCGTTGCGAAGTTTGGGCGTCTTACCCAGCTTTTCGGAATGCAGGTTAATCTCAGAGAAAAGGCCTTGAAAGGTGCTGGCGAAGGATTTTTCTTCGATGTACTTGAAGCCCCTCCACAGGGTATCCAGCAGGTCGTCGTGCTGGGTGCGCGCCATCTCATAGATGCTGCTCCACAGGTAGGGCGGCTCGATCACATAATGCACCTTGAGGCGCATCTGTTTTTCGAAGTCTTCCACATCCCGAGCGTTCTCTTCGTACCAAATCGCCAGTGGTGCGCGTTTGTCGTCGCCCTCCGGCGTGGGATAGTCCCGCCCCAGTTCCTTTTGCGCCGCCGCCTCGTAGTTGTCGGAGAGGTAGCGCAAGAACAGGAACGACAACATATAGTCGCGAAAGTCGTCGGCGTTCATCGCGCCGCGTAATTGGTCGGCGATCTCCCAGAGGGTTTTGCCGAGTTGGTTGAGCTGCTCTTTGGTCATGTCAATTTCCTGCCCAAATTCTATTCACGAACAGCGGGCAAATCGAACGTGTAGCGATCCAGAAAACCCTGCAAGATGCTTTTGAACAGCTGCTTGTTGTCTTCGTTCAGCTCTTTCGGTTCAAAAAGCGAATAGTCGCCGTGGCTTAAAAGATTCAAGGCACGAGAATACAGAACTTCATCCTCTATACCATGAATGCAGCCCGAAAAATCACTTTGTCCGAAGAACGATGACGTTTTTTCAAGAACGCTGCGCAACACATTAAAGTGGTTGCCGTAGAGGCGATCAGTTTCCGCGGCTTTCTTTAGTTCACTGAGCATTGCCACATGATGAAAGAAAGGCGTATCAGTTGTCGATTGCATACAAAAGCCATCACTGTCCTTTCCATAGAGAAAGTATGACTTGTGCGCCTCTTTCTTCAGTTCATTACTCATCACATTAAAGAACAAGCTATGGTGCGAAGAGATGACTGTCTTTATTTTCTTTTCAACGCATCGCCTTAGCAGCTTTGCCAAGTCTGAACCAACTGCTATTGCGTTATTGTCGTCGAGCGACGAGATCGGGTCATCGATGTATAATATTTTTACCCAATCGTAGGTTTTTGAACCATCCAAAACTAATTCGCAGATTGCGAGATAAATACACCAAATGAAAATATTTTGCTCGCCGCGAGAAATTTTGATGTTGTGCTTGATAACGGTTTCCGGCTCATCTCCACCGGAACGGAATTTTGGATTTTTTGCTCCCTTGCTAAAAACAATTACCCATTCGTCATAGTCAATCTTGAAATTGAATGTAGCGTATCGTTTAAGGTAAACAAATATCTTTTCCTCAAGTGCAAGGCTCTTAAACCCGTCAAAAAACTTAGATTCGGAATTGATCTTCAAAACCCGGTCGGCATCATCTTCAAGATCATTATCCCAGTGGAAAAGGTCTTCGGTGAAAGCATTGAAATAAAGTGTGTCGCGTTTGATTCCTTTCTTACGCTTCCCCGCTTCTTTGAATTCCATTGATAGGCGCGTTTTACCAGTGCCGTTATATGCATACAGCAACACAAAATCCACTCCACCGTTTTTAGTGTCACGCAGGTCATCCCTAATTCGCGTCACAACTTTGCGGAGGCTTTGGTACTTGTAAATCTTTGGCTTCCCACTCATGCACGCACCTCATCCATGGCCGGGAAAAGCAGCTGCATCAAGCCCTTTTTATGGGCCTTGAGTGTAACGACTTTCTGGGCTTGCGCGGTTATCAGCTCATCAAGAGAAGAAAGGACGTCGGCAATCTCGTGCTGCTCTGGAGGTGCGGGAACGGGAAGAACAAGGCTTCTAATCTGGGATAGAGCCACAAATTTTTGGCTGTTTCCCGCATTTAGTATGCTCAGTTTTGTTGCAATGTACTGGCTATTTAAAAAATGGACGAGATAGCAATTCTTCAAAGCAGCTTTCTGTTTTATTAAGGCAACATTCTTTATAGCGAACCCATCTGTTTTCACCATGACTGGATTGCCAATCGTTCCAATCATTCCAAAAAGGATGTCGCCAACATTTACCCGAGAGCGTTTATTGATTTTATTGAAATCCTCTTCAGAAATGAGACTCACATTTTCTAAATCTAATGAGCCATCGGAAAGTAAGTTCTTAGACGTTATTAATGGCTTTCCAGTGTTGTGGTACTTAGGAGAATCGTGAGTCCCATCTCTTACGTCAGACACGTCCCCTAGCGTCATCTCTACCCACTCCCCCTTATCCCGAAACTCAGGAAAGCGGAGTTTGGGCACGGTTTCGCCTTCGGCGGGGAAGAGTTGCTGCATAAGGCCCTTTTTATGGGCCTTGAGGGCGTCGAGTTTTTGGGTTTGGGCGGTGACCAGCTCGTCGATGGAGGTGAGGCAGTCGGCGATTTTTTGTTGTTCTTCCGGGACACCAGGAATTTGGATTTGAAAGTTTTGTAATATTGGCAAACGCAAAGATAGAACAGTTGACTGAACTGCTTTTCTAGCCAACAAGCCACTTCGCGCAGCCATTGAGTAATAAATGAACTTACCTTTACAAGAAAAATCCTTTAGTGCGTAGGCCCTTTGGTGCAAGTCGAATTTTCCAACATAGTATTTCGGAATAAATCGCATTCCTTCACCAGGTAGGATCACAGCTTCACAATCGAAGAGGTATTCATTAGACCTTTTGATCACCTCCGAACGATCAAATAGTGGATAGAATCCGCCTTCAATGTGATCTTGCGCGTTCGATTTTCCATTTGTAATTTCACATAAGTCACCTAGATTCTTTTCTTCCCACTCCCCTGAATCCCGAAACTCAGGAAAGCGCAACACCGGCACCAGCTTTTTTTTCTCCTGCTTACTCATACGCATTCAACCCCGATATCTCGCGCCCGCCCGCAAGCTTTTGCAGATAGGGCACGAGGTCGGCCATCAGCGCCAGCTCGGCCTCGCGCCGCGCCTTCCAGCCCAGCCCGAGGGGGCCAAGCAGGTCGGTGAGCTGTTCGCCGTCGAAGATCATGCGGCCGATGATGGCATCGACGAAGGCTTGCAGCGCGGCGGTTGGCAGGCCGTGCTTAGCGGCGATGCGGCCTAGCTTTTCGGCGGCCTGTTGCGCCTTGAAGGCCTGGAAATCATCGCTAATTTCTTTTGTGCTCTTAACCTCGCCCGTTTTGAGGCTGTTGATATATCTAATGATGTCCTCACGATCTTCTTCAAGATTGGAGTGGGAGCCAATAAATTCGATGAGCTGCGCTCGAGTCATCTTCTGCTTGCCGCCCTTCTGCGTGGATTTGGCAATTAACGCCATTATGTAGTCGTAGTCGATCAGTGCCGAGGCAAACAGCACCAGATCGAATTCCAGTTGCTGCACCTCCGGGTCCGCGGCATCGCCCCTGCCCTGTTTGCGCTTGAGTTCAAGCGCTGTGTCCAGATAGGCGGCCTTGAAGCTGCGCAGGGTGTCGGTCGGTAGTTTTGTTTCGATGGTCTGCCTACTCTGCTCGTCGAGGTCGGTGTATTGCTCCAGTTGGGTCTTGAGCTTTTGCACTTCCTTGAAGTGGTTGATGAACTCCGCCTTGGCGGTGTCGCCCCTGAGGTTGACCACTTGCGCCGGTTCGCAGGGCAGCCCCTTGGCCTGCATGAAGGTTTGCAGTTGGTCCACGGCCTTTTGGAATTTTTCCACCACCTTGGGGGCGGCGTCGACCAGCCAGATTTCCCGCGCCTTGTCGATGGCGGCGCCCGAGAACAGTTTGATGGCGTCGTCCACGTCGCTCTCCTGATAGCGGAAGTCGAGGACGTTGCCCCAGGGCTTGCTGTCGTTGAGGATGCGATTGGTGCGCGAGAAGGCCTGGATCAGGCCGTGGTGCTTGAGGTTCTTGTCCACGTACAGGGTGTTGAGGTATTTGGAGTCGAAGCCGGTGAGCAGCATGTCCACCACAATGGTGATGTCGATCTTGTTTTGGCGCGGGTAGTCGACGTTGCTGTATTTGTGGTCCTTAATGCGCTGCTGCACGTCCTGATAGTAGAGGTCGAATTCGTTGAGGCTATGATTGGTGCCGTATTGGCGGTTGTAGTCGTCAATAATGGCCTTGAGCGCGGCCTTCTTTTTCTCCGGCTCTTGCTGGTTGTCGGCCTTTTCCTGCGCAAGGTCTTCCTGTAGCTGCTGCACGTCCTTGTTACCTTCCGCCGGAGGCGAGAAGACGCAGGCGATATGGAGCGGCTCGAAGTTTTCATTCTCGGCCTGTTTCTGAACCTGGATTCTTTTGAATTGTTCGTAGTATTCAATGGCGTTGTTGATGGAGGCGGTAGCCAGCAAGGCATTGAAGCGGCGCTGGCCGGTGGCGCTGTCGTGCTTTTCCAGGATGGCGTTGATGACTGCTTCCGGCGGCGGGGTCTGGCCCTTCTTCGGCTTCTTGTCACCCTCCTTGCCGAAATAGTCGACGTGAAAGCTCAGCACGTTTTTGTCTTCGATAGCGTGGGTGATGGTGTAGGCGTGCAGTTGTTTCTCGAAGATGTCCTGGGTGGTTTTGTAGGAGCCGACATTGCCATCGATCTGCTGGTAAGTGGCGTTTTCCTCAAAGATCGGCGTGCCGGTAAAGCCGAACAATTGCGCCTTGGGGAAGAATTCTTTAATGGCCTTGTGATTGTCGCCGAACTGGGAGCGGTGGCATTCGTCGAAGATGAAAACCACGCGCTTGTCGCGCATAGGTTCCAGCCGTTCCTTGTAGGTCTCCTTGCCCTCTTTTTGCTTCGCCTTGTTGCGCTTGCTGTTTTCATCCAACGCCAGGCCGAGCTTCTGGATAGTGGTTACGATCACCTTGTCGGCGTAGTCGTCCGACAGCATGCGGCGCACCAATATTTCAGTATTGGTGTTGTGCTCGACGCAGCCTTCCTGGAATTTGTTGAATTCCTCACGGGTCTGACGGTCGAGGTCTTTGCGGTCCACCACGAACAGGCATTTTTCGATATCGGGGTTGTCTTTCAGCAGGGTGGAGGCCTTGAACGAGGTGAGGGTCTTGCCGCTGCCGGTGGTGTGCCAGATATAGCCGTTGCCGCGATTCTGGTGGATGCAGTCGACGATGGCCTTGACCGCATAGATTTGGTAAGGGCGCATGATGAGGATTTTTTGCTCGCTCTGCACCAGGACCATGTAGCGGCTAATCAACTGGCCGAGATGGCACTTTTCGAGGAAGTCGTCGGCAAACTCATGGAGGTGGGCGATTTTGTTGTTGTCTTTATCGGCATGCTGGTAAATGGGCAAAAAGCGCTCTTCGGCGTTAAAGCTAAAATGCTGGTTGTGGTTGTTAGCGAAGTAGCGGGTGTCGGTTTCGTTGCTGACGATGAACAACTGCATGAAACAGAGAAGCGAATTGGTGTAGCCGTTGCCGGGGTCTTTTTTGTATTCGACGATCTGCTCCATGGCACGGCGAGGGCTGATTTGTAGTGATTTTAATTCGATCTGCACCAGCGGCAAGCCGTTGATCAAGAGTAAGACATCGTAGCATTGAAAGCTATTGTCAGTGTTGATTCGAAGCTGGTTGATGACTTCAAACTCATTTTTGCACCAGTCGCGGAGATTGACCAGCATATATTCCAGCGGGGTCCCGTCTTCGCGGTTGAACTTGCCCTTTTCGCGCAATGCCTGTGAGGCAGTGAAGACATCGGCGGTAATGATCTCATCGCGCAAACGGGCGAATTCGGCTTCGGTGAGGTGGACACGATTAAGAGCCTCAAATTTCTGGCGGAAGTTCTGCTCAAGCGCGGCTTTGTCGCGAATGTCAGCGCGATACGTGTATTTGAGGTCCTTAAGTTTAGCGATTAAGGCATGTTCGATTTGGTTTTCTTTTGTCATGCGGATGCCTAAGTGCTATGTTCATTATATAAAAAGTAATGGGGTCATAATGCAATTTAAATTGATGCGACCAGGGTCAGGTCTTGCAATCAAACATCTCTCCCTCCTCCGCCGCTTGGCCTGATCGTGACCTTCCAGTTTGCGTTCCAGTTCGGACAGCTTTGAAGCCAACTCTTTGGGGGTCGCCAGAATTTCACGCAGGCGGACAAAAGTGCGAACGACTTGAAGGCTTGCACGAACCGCAATGGGGCTATTGAACACTGTGGCGGCCATGCGTAAAGATCCTGGGGTCAAGTCCTGAACTTTGATATTTTGGAAATAGTGCTCGACTCTTGGTATTTCCCTGGGGGATGAAACGAATGGCTTACTATATCAAATTAGAGGAAAAGATCAACCGGAAATATATGGAGGACGATTGTTTAATAGAAGCATGAAGGCACAGACCTTCTCGCGTTTCTTACTTTTCTTCCCAGTCCCGCTCTATTTTCAGAAATTGTTTTACAACCACAGTTTAACAGCCTCTTTTGAGGCTCTAGACCACCTTCATACGTGTGATCAAGTTATTGTTACATCCAAATAATTCATAAAGTCGATGGCGAGTTGCTAGCAATCCAATAGCAACATCCAACAATGAATAGGGTTGGAACGATACCAATAAGAGCGATAGGAAATACCAACGGACCGACAAGGTAACCCGGAATTATGAGTAAAAGCAATCCAAGCATCCAAAATGCCAAATGAAATCGTCTCGGAGAGAAAAACCCGATTGTTTCCTTCGTCTGAGCACGCTTTAACACCCCTTCGGATAACCCGACGCCAGCAGCAATCAAAACCAACGGAAGCAAATTCTGGATCATCGTCCACCGGAACGCAATAAGAAAAGGAAGAGCCGTTCCATTCTTCGAGTTCGGAAAATGAAAATCTTTGAATTCCTCCGCCCACCGGCGGACCTCTCCTGAGATGGTTTCCTCAAACTCTTGATCCATGGAGAGGGCGTTGTACTCCGCTTGAAAAATGGCGTCGATCTCTCCAACTGGCTTTACAAGAAGCATACAGACTTCTGCAATGATAAACGCAAACACAAGAAACCCAAAATAAGCCCCCCATTTCATTTGATCCCCCTTTCTTTGAGATAATCTGTTTTTGTTTCGGGCAGCAACGGAAATCGAACTTTATAGACCCGCCCCTGACAATAAACAAACCCTTGGCCCTTCGGCAGCGCCGTAAGCCATTGCGGCTGGATCAGATCGGTTTCTCGTTCAATGATCGTTCTGTTGTATCCCGATTTGAAGAGAGGCCCAGGCGATTTCACCTCTGGAGACATCGATGATCCTTCGGTTATCACCTTCACCACTGTCTTTCGGTTGACCTTATCAGTGAAGACCTTTGCCGTCTCGAGATCAGTCGCCCGAAGAAAGACCCAGCTGTTCGTGTTTCCGAGCACCTGCCGTGCCTTGGCTTCGCTTCCCAGCTTCGCTTCGAGATCGGCGATGCTCTGGAGGGCAACCGTCACCCGAACCTCCGCCCCCCCACCTTTGTTGATGACGTTGATGAATTCCTGACTGACCACGTTATAAAATTCATCAACAAAGACCGACACCGGCCGCCGATCGGTCAGGTAGTGATATCGCGCTCCGATAAAGGCGGTAAAATCCTGAAGCGCCATTTGCGCCACGGCATTTGCTGTCTCTTCTCCTAAAAGGGATCCCAAAAACATGTAGACGATCTTTCCCTTGCTGACCGCTCGCTCCCAGTCGATGTCGGCAGGCAACGTGGAGAGGAGCCTTCCTTTTTCTCCCAACGTCAGCTTCGACATGATCGGCTTCAGGCTGGTGATCATTTTAGAGAAGTGATCCTTGGGATGGAGATAAAGGGCGATCAGATTGTCGGCCGCTTCGGATTCGATCCCATTCTCTCGATAGACATCGATCAGATGGTCGACTTCCTCTTCCAGGCTCTGCTCCTCCCCGGCTTGTATTTCGTTCTGCTTCCCTTTCTCGGTGAGGATCTTCGTGAGCAACATCTTCACCAGCTCCGACATCTTCACCAGGGAGTATTTGTGGATCTGCGACAATGTCGGCCGGATCCCGCACGCCAAGAGGGCGCAGGTCACCGTCGCCACCACCTCCCATGCAAAGTCGCGAAAGGGCTTGTTGCGGGCGTCACCGCCGATCAACGGCGCAATCCGATCGGGAACGTCCGATTCGGACATGAAGTTCTGGAGCGGATTGTAGGTCGCCGAGGCGGCGGGATAGGGAAGGGCGAAGAAGACGAAGTCCTCTCCCCGGCCGGCCGAGCGTGCCTCCTCCACGACGCGATTCAATAAAGCTTCGTCACCCTTCGGATCAATGATCAGAACCATGTCTTTTTCATGGATCGCCTGAGTGATCTCGATTTCAAAAAGGCGGGTCTTTCCGACCTGTGTCGTCCCCACGATCAGGGTGTGGCCTTTGAGCTCTGGGTGCGGGATGACGACATCGCGCTCCTCTTGGGCCCCCACCCCATGAAGGATGGAATAACCGCCGAGCCGATCGTCCTTCGCCAGGAACGGACCGATGTTCCCTTTTCCCAGGCCATAAAGTGCCTGCGTGTGTCTGGTCTCCCAGAGAAACCCGCGTCCCAGATAGCGGCCCTCCTTTTTAAGAAGCTCTTTCGGCTCAATCGAGAAAGCGGGAAGCCGTCCCAGGTCCCGGCGGCGACCGACGATCCGATTCCCCTCGATTGCACGATGGACCCCCAGCGCGATAAGGCCGAATGAAAGAATCAGCGGGAGCCCCCGCGGAAGGACCAGACGGTGACGATGGATCAAGATCCAGACGCCGCCGATGAATTCGACGAAAGCGGCAAACCAATAATGATAAGAAGTCATCTCCCTTCCTTGTTTGAGGTATCTATTTCCGAAGGCTCCAATCCCTCGATCTTTCCGGCGTAAAGGGCGGGCGGACTTCCGCTCCAGAGAAATTCGTTCCTGATCAGGATCACTTTAAGGTCGTAAGGCTTCCCTCCATCCGGGTTGATGGTGATCGCAACGACCGCCTGATTGTTTCTCGTTTCGACGAGCCCTCGGTCCTGCAGCAGGTCATAGATCCGAATGTTGTCCTTCGGCAAAGGGATCCCCTCCCCTCTCAGATAAGGCCGAACGCTTTCCAGGATGGCGGGGACCACGCAGGCGGTCTTTCCCTCAAAGACATACATCGGGCTGCGGCGCCGGTTGACAGAGAGATCTCCCCGCTCATGGAGAATGCGGACCGCTTCCACGATCGCAGTCGCTTTATCTTTGTTGCTCGGCTGAGGGGCAGGCGAATTCGGATGGGAGATCTCCAGGCCTTCTTTGGTGCTTTTCTGATCGGCCCCCTGGATCAGCGCGGCGATCCGGTTTGTTTTTTGCGGCTGGCGGGTGAGCGCGTCCAACACGTCGGTCCAGATTTCGATTCCTGCGAATGCGATCTCCTTGAAAGAGATCAAAGAGGGGGCAAAAAAATGGGTCCAGCTCTCATGCTCGCCCGGCCTTCTTCCCTCCCGCCAATGAAGGAGATATTCATCGGTTTGAAGCCGATCGAGAAACATTTCCAAGCCCTCCTGGAGCGGATCCCACCGGCGGCCCCGGGCCTCGACCTCCATGTCGATGACTTTGCCAAGATCATGCAGGAGCGCCGCGACCGCGATGCCATACTGCCAGCGGTGTTTTCGCTGTACCGTGGCCATGGTGTTGAGGCTGCCGTCGGTATTGACCTCCTGAACCAGGCGCTGTTCGAAGCGCTTCAGCGATACGAGGACCACCTCCAAGGAATGGGTGAAGAGGCCGCCTGCCTTGGCATGGTGGTGAAATTCGGAGGCAGGAAGGTCCAGGACAAAAGCGGCATAACGCCGAACGAGAGGGAAGAAATAGTCCTTGAAGACGTGATTCCTCTCACCCAACATCAGAGAGTCGATCGAGTCCAGCAAACCTTGATGGGTCTCGATTAATCTCTCCGATTTCCGGGGTGCTTCCGGAGGCGCCTTTTCCTGTCCACCGTTCATCCATCGAGAGAGCATTTCCATTCCCTTCCTGGGATAGGTCCTTTCCCCTTACCCTTGACCTTTCCCCTTGCGACCGACCCTTCCATTTACAGGCTCATTTCACTTCATAAAAGCGTTGTGCTATCATGTGCGGCATGAAAAGGATCTCCCCCTTCTGGATCTTCTTTACCATGTCGCTGGTTTTTCTCGTCGGACTGGTGGCGAGCTATGTCTTTGTCCTTTCACCCGTTTGGGAAATGGCTTTCCTGCTCGGGCTCGTTCTGACCGTTCTTCTCGGGAAGCTCCGGATGGGCCTGCGCGCGATCGGCGCCGAGGACACGCCCGGCCACCGCAATTTGAACGACGATGATGATAACCCGCTCTCTCTGTCTATTGGCAATCTCCGGCGTAGATCGGGAGAAGCGGTGAAAGAGATCCGAAAAAGGAATGCGGATTAATCTTTTTCCTTCTCGTCGAAAGGGATCTCACTGATTCGGCTCCCCAGGTAGAAGATTGAGGCCGGCTCCTTCCCGATGTTCCCTGATTGCAGTCCTTCCTGGATCCGCTCCGCTTTTTCCCAGTGGCCCCGGGTCAACACGTCGGCCATGTTCGATCGTTCCTGAAGACCTTTAACCTCTTCCAGCGAAGCCTCTCCTCTTCCCTTCATTTCCCCTCTTCCCTGGTCCATCAAGTCGGCCCCTTCGGAAAAGAGCCGCTTGCTGCCGGCCATCTTTTCGTTGGTGTCTTCGGAGAAGGCTTTTCCCCGGCGCGTCAGCTCGGACCCCTTCTCGCCCATCGAACCGGAACGCCGTTGAAGTTGGTCCGATACGTCTTTCTGAATCTTGGAACGCCCCGCCTCGATCTCTTTGCTCCCTGAAGGCGCCGGCAAATCGCTTTGACGGTATTGCTGCTCGAGATCGGGTGAGGACGGATACGCTTGCTCCATGAAATTGGATGCCCAGCCTTCGAGCGTTCTTCCGGAGAGAAGGGTGGATTTCCATTGTCCCCGCTGCGCGGCATTCCCAATCATGCCGGCGACCTGGTCTTTGGAGAGCCCCGTCTGTTCGGCTACATGGCTCAAAAACCACGCACCGAGATTTTGCGAGAGCCGCCCCCCTTCTGTTTCCGATCGGGAGATCTGCTCCTCCAGACGCTTGGCGGCGCCGGTCTGATCGCGAAGAGAGCTCACCTCGTCGGTCAATCTCGATCTCTCGGCGCTCCTCTCCTCCTGGGTGGAAGAGGAGAGCGCCTCTCCGGTCGATGTCGTTTTCGTGGAAGAAGCACGATCGATGTAGCTGAGGATCTCTTTCGACTCTATGCTCTGGGCCGATTGATACGCATATTGAAAGGCCTTGTCCAAGTTTGCGACCGACTGGGTCTCGGTCTCGGTCTGACCTTTTCCGCTGACGGCGCCGCCCAACCCTAAATTCCCCATAAGCCGACTCAGGCTGGAAAAACCGACCCCCATATCGAGATTCGCTCCCACCGAAACGAGCGCCTGGTCGGTAATGACCTTCGCGGTCTGCTCGTTGACGCCGAACCGATCTTGAAGCGAGCTGACCAGGGCCTGCACCCGGCCGGTGTCCCGGCTCCGTCCCGCGGCCGTCTCTTGTGAGGAACTCTCTCCGACGCGCGCCTCCTCCGTGGCCGATCGGCCGTCGCTGACCCCGTGTCTTGTGCTCTCATAGAGCTTCCGGCCGACCTCCGTGGCCCATTGCGAGAGCGCCTCACGCGCATGGGAGAGCCGGTTCTGCAGGGCGTTTGTTTTCTCCTGGGTCAGATGCATCCCGATTGCAGATTCCAGGTTGTCGACGCTCAGACGGGTCGCTCCCCCTTCGGGGGTGATTTCGGAGGTCTGGTAGGGAACGAAGCCCCCATTCTCCGACCGGAATCCGTATCCCTGTTTCTGCCAGCCCGAGCTCTCCTGCCGATACCACCCTTGCGGTCCCGTGTAGGAGCTCATCCGGCTTCCGACATTGATCTCCCGGGCCGGATTGTATTTGTTGGCGGTGACCGTGTTCATCCCGATATTTCCGGTCGAGATATTTCCCATCCCGGCCGTCGATGCGGTGTGGGAGGAGGCCGATCCGGAGGTTGCGGTGATCGCTCCCATCGCATGATCGATTCCGGAGAAGCTCCCAGCCGCCAGGGCGAAGGCCATCACCGGAACCAGAAGAGAGAGCGCTCCCGCGACGGCGAGCAGATCGGCCGAGGCAGCGTCGATCGAGCGAAACGTCGCGATCGTCAGGCCCGGATTCTGAAGGGGAAGCAACACCTTCTCCGCCCGGATTGTCATCATCAGGTTCAAGACGGAAAAAATCGGCGCCCAGAACTGGAGCGACAAAAATCCGATGGCGTAGGCCTTCAGCACCGGGATCCCGAGCGGCGTTAAGAGAAGCAGGAAAAGGAGTGGAAAGATCCCATAGAGGAGTCCTTCCAACGCGTTTCGCAAAATGGGCAGGAGCTGCTCGGCGAGCCGCCCCATCGTCGAGAGACCGGTCCTCTGCTGATATTCGGCCTGAGCGAGAGAGAGCGAGAGAAGGTAGGTGTCCGATCCGGAGACCTGGGCCTGGATCCGGACCCCGTCATTGAAGCTTTTGATCAAGGCCGATTGAAAAAGAACCTCTTGAGGCGCGCCGACCGCGGAGAGGAGCGTGCTATAAGAGGTCGTGAGAACAGGCGCGACTTGAGCGTCCGGAATTCCGAGCGCCGCGCGCGCCCGCTCCGTGACCTTGGTCCACCATTCCGGATAGATAGAAGCGAGCCCCTGGCCGAGTCGTTGATAGGCCTCCTGACAGCTCACGACGTCCGACCGGGAGATCTCGCCCCCGCCGGAGGCGATGAACGTCTCCGTGAAGCGCGACGGATGAGAGGAGGCGATCGCCTGGAGGAGATTGGGGCTCTCCAGAACCGCGGGGGGCGACTTGGTCCCGTCCAAAAGCTCCAGTAGGGTGCAGTCCTGGACGAAACGGGAAGCCGATCCGGCGACATACGGCTTCGGGGCTTGCTCATCCAGACCGAGCTGCAGCATCCGGACCGCTCCGGCATACCCTCCGCCGTCCCGGAAGCGGACCTCGGCTGGAATTGCAAAGGCCTGCTCGGTCATACGGGTCAATCCGTCCCCGATCTTGGACGAGAGGCTGGCGAAGATCCCGAGCAAGGCCGGAACGCCGGTCACAACCTCTGTGTTGGCCGGCGAGAGGTGGTCGATCACCGCCACGTCGACCTTCGGCGCGAAGAAGCCGAGATAAACGAGAACGAACCAGACCAGCCAGGAGAGTTCGAGTCGAAGAGAGAAAACCGCCCAGCCGATCATCGCCAAAAGACCGAGCAGCGCGAAGATCTTGATGAAGGTAGCAAACGCGTTTCCTCCCATCAAAAGCTTGATCGCGCCGAGCAGAGCGATCAAAAAATCCCCGCCGCCATAGGTGTGGATCTCGTAGACCATCTACTTCCCTCGTTGCCCGAATCGGTAAGATTCTCCCAAGCCTTGATTCTCGATATTCCGGAGGATCAGCTGGTCGAGCTTCTGAAGCCGCTCCAGCTCCGCCGTGATCAAGTCGACACTTACTTTCACCTCCGAAAGCTTTCTTGCCGTCGAGCTCCTCGCCTCTTTGATCCCGTCCCGGAACCACTCGAGCGCCGCCCCTTCGATCTTCGCGGTCGGGAGCCCCTTCTCGATCTCTTTCAAGGCATAATCGATCCACCCCGCCGCCAAGAGGACCGATACCTGCTCGGAGGTCTGGATCAAGTAAGCCTCGCCGATCGCCGGCGGAAGAGAAGAGAGGCGGCTTAGGATCCGATAGAGCGGGATCGGCGCGGTGGTGATCAAATCCTGTTCCTGAGAGGTAAGCGGCTGGGCCGCGCGAAGCTTCCCGAGAACATCGACGAGAAGGGCCTTGACCTGAACGGTAAGCCCCTGAACCGTAACCATGTTCTGGCCCGGGGAGAGACAGAGGTCGGCGGGATCGGCGATCGTGGAAGGGCAGGTATAAAGCGGGACGGAGCCCCCTTCGATGAAATCGGAGAACTGCAAAAGAGGAGGATAATAACGAAGGCCGTTCGGATCCATCACCAGGGTTCCGAGGAGCGATTGGAAGAGCTCTCTGGTATCTCGATCGAGAGGGACCCCCTTGAGCGCTTCCCAAAGGAAGTTCTTGTTCTGCCTCGCGTGCTCCCGATCCTGCGCGTCCCCGTTCTGCTCTCCGGCAGCCGGGTTGGCCTGGCACATCTCTCGCGCCTGAACCCGGTCGGCGGCCGCTCCGCTCGCCACCATCGAATCCTCGCATCGGGACTGATTGCTGGCGGAGATCTTCTGGACCATGCCGACCGTCCCATCCACCAGGGTCCGCGCCGCCTGGCAGCTGCTGACGTTCAAGGCGTTGATCTCCCGGGTCGCCTTCTCCATCGCTTCCAATACGCCGGCACAGGAGGGGCAGAGGTGCGTTAAGGAGAGTTGGAAGGCGTAGCCGGCGGCGTTGGTCCCGATCGCCTGAAGCTTGATCACGAAGTCTTGAAGGTTGATGTAAGAAAGAGACCCAAGATAAAAATCGATCCCCTCGCAGCCGGCGCGAAGCTTCGGCGCTGTGGCGGTAAAGGGCTGCAGCGTGCTCCGAGGGCTTCTGAGGAGAAGGCTTCCGCCAGTGAGATAGCCCCGCGTTTGCCCCTCGTAAACTCCCGGCGCCGAGGCGGCAGAGGTCACCCCGAGCTCCCCGACCATCCGATCGAGCTCGCCCTGAAGGTCCGCCCAAGCGGAGTCGACCACGATGAATAGAAAAAGAATCTGAGCAAGGAGGTTAATTAATTTTGTCCGCTTCATTGTCTTGGTCTTCACGCTGATTGGATTCATCAAGGCCAATCGGCCGCTTCCGGAATCTTTCCAAAAGGACCAATCGATCGGAAATTTCCTCCGGGGTGAGCAGGCCGGTCCCGATCCGGACCACCCGATCGGGCGGCTGGGCCAGAAAAATGGCGGGGAGTGTTTCGACTCCCAGCCTCTTCGCCATCCCCTGATCAACTCGAATTCCCGAAAAAATAGGATCCGGGGCGCCATCCATGCTGATCGGAACAATTTTGAATCCGTAGCCGCTCGCGAATGACGAGAGCAACGCGCTTTGAGTAGAACAGAGCGCGCAATTTCCGGAAAAGAAATAAAGAAGGCCGGAGCGACCCGCCAGGTCGAGGAGCGTTTGGTCTCTCTCCTGAGCGAGGGCGGCTTTCGTCAGATCGGATCCAACCGCCGAAAGGGGATGTCCCACCGTGGCGTCGAGCTCCGGATGCTGCATGAGAACCACCTTCCAGACTTGAGCGACCTCCTCCGATCGATCCAAGAGCTTCTTCTGATGGACCAGGTATTCCCTCACATGCTCCACGCTCGGCGCTTCGAGCGCCTGATCCATAAGGAATTCGGCTCGCTCCCGCATCGCTTTGGCCGCTTCCTGTTTGGGAGGATTTTGTTTTGTTGGAGGCCTTTTTTTGATCTGGTCCCAAAACCATCCTTCTCGATGACGGTCGAAGTAAGGAGATACCATTTCCGGATCAGGAACCTCAGCCGAGTGTGTCGGTAAAGCGACCACGCCTATCCACGTCAAAACCAAAAAGAGAATGATGAGCGCTTTATGGCGCATGGCTTTGAACCGTACTTCCCAGATCTTGTTGAAATCGAGACGGATCGATTCCGATCGGAGTATTCACCTGGGGCGTCTGCGGGTGGAGGAGGGAGGAGTTTTGTACCCGGCTCGTGAGCGCATTCGCGTCGATCGGCTTGGCCGTGATATCGGAATAGTAATCGCTGAAATCGATCCGAGAGAAATCGATTCTTTGCAGCTCCTCCGGCGTAAAGCCGCGGCAGTCGGGGCTCTCGGGAGGCCCCCAGGCGATCCCCAATTGCGGCCGGCCCTGTTGCTGGATGATGCGGGTGAGTTTCGATGAAAAGCAGCAAAAGCCGGAGGTCCGCTCGACGCAGATGGAGGTAAAGCCCAAATTCACGCTGCTGCTGCAGTACGTTCCGATCTCCACACAGTCGCCCGCGTTGCGGTGTCCCTGCAGGAGCTGCTCGGAGCTGCTACAATTCAATAAGACCGAATCGACCGCGCAGCAATCGCGGGTCACGCTGCTTCCGATTGTGGTTCGGCAGCCCTCGGCGTTTCCGTTAAAGATCACCAACGGATTTGTGGTGTGATCGTCCTGTATCGCTTTTAAAGCGTTCATATGGCTCGCGGCCAGCGCCATATTGGGATCCTTCGGCGAGGAAGTATCGAAACAGCTCGCCGGGTCGAGGCACATCAGGGTGGGACTGTTCGGACAGCTGACCTGCGTGATCTCCCGCGCGCAGCCATCTTGAATGGTCTCGGTGGTACAGGCATAGGTCTCAATTTGCGTGATGCACTTTCCATACTGGTCTGAAAGCGAGCAGCCGCCAGACTGCAAAGAACATCGACTGTTGTTCTGATAAAGAGCACACCCGTCGATGACTTGGCTCGTGTCGATACAGGCATATGATCGGGTGCAGGAAGTCGAAGTACACTGCTCGTTGATCGGCGAGCAATTCGTATTATTCATATAGCTTCTGCATGCAGCCTGAATGACATCGGAGGTAAGCTTCGGCGCGGGCGTGACATAGGACCGCTCCCACACGGCCGAATAACACCGGTCGGAACCGATATCGAAACAGCTTCCCTCCCCAAACCACTCCGAGCCGGCCTGCAAGCGGAGTTCGGACGGCGGAATGCGTAACGCTTGCCTTACCATCTCTTTGAGATATCCGGCCGCGGCCTGACGGTTCGGATAAGGACCGGAGACGTCGACATGCCACCAGTATGGAACAGGAGAGACGTTGATCCAGGACAGAGGTGCTCCGGCGCCGGGGGACTGAAGCGCCCAATAGTAGTAGCACCACACGGTATTTAGACGACACCAATTCTGTTCGAACATTTCCTGACCCGAGGGATCAAACCCGTAAATATCCTCGAGACGACTTGGACTATTGATCGTCTGGTCCACAACACCGTCTCCATTCAGATCGACCCGGAGCGTAAAATTCCATTTCCCATTCATCCCCACCAGTTGGATTGTCAGCCACGGTCGCCACACCGTTACTGCTTGAGGAAGGGCATAGGTACATTGGTTCTGCGTCTCGCAGTACTGGATTGAACAGGAGAATTGCTGGGTCGTTGTAATCACCTGACTGGTCGGCTGCGCGCAGATCTGCCGGCTCGTGCAGCCGCCCGATGCAGTCTGGCTTCCGGCTGAAAGAAGAGCGCTTGTCGGGCTGATCGTGACCCGCGGTCGGATATTATAAGACTGTTGGAGAAACTGACCCGCCTCTGTCGCGTTAAGATTTCCTTGTTCGGTGAGCTGACCGGAATTATCTTGAAAAAAATTTCCCAGATTTTGCTGGTTAGCGAAATTCTGGGGCGTGAATCCCGGGACCTGGGTCTGCCCCTGTTGAAGCTGCGCCGCCGCGGCGCTCTTGTCGCGCGGGACGGACGAAACGGAGCTCTCCGCCTGCTGTTTGATGGTCGGGAAGTCGACCTGAGCTCGAGCGGGAGGATCGAACAGTACGAGAAAAAGAACAAAGCCGCTAGCGGCCTTTTTCATAGTAACCCTCCCGCAATTTTTTAAGGCGGGTTTCCGCCGAGGCGGACGATCGGGCGATCCGCTCCAACGCTGTCTCCAAGGGAACATCTCCGAGGACCATCCAATACCGGATCGGGGGTTGGCAGTGCTCGCAATCGGTATCGATTCCTTCGGCATAGACATAGGCCGGAACCGTCGAAACGCGATAGAGGGAAAACAAGATCGGGTCGATCTGGACGTCTGTTTTTCGGCCGCCGATCGTTTCTTGGAGCTGCCTCAAGCTCTCTTTCATCGGCCGCTCCGGGAGACCTCTGAGAACGGCCACAAGACCGATCTTCTCTCCCTGTGTCAGGACCTCTTGGATCGTGTTCTTCGGAATTGAAAAGGACCAGAAATAATAAAGGCGGTCCTCCGCGGAGGCCGTATAAGGAAAGATGAACAGCAGAATAAGGATCGGAACTCTAAAAGACACAGCAGTCTCGCTTTCGCCAGAGTATGTAAACAAAATCTTCTCCCGCCACAGGATAGGTCGCGCCCCATCCCCAGACGAGCTGGCTTCGCCCCAACGGAAAGACATGTCCCGCTATGGGATAGGCCAACTGCAGTTTGTACTGGCTCTTCTTGATGATCGGCATCGGATAGGCCCCGCACAAGCCGCTGCTCCCGACGCTTCCCCAGAGCAGTCCTTCCCGATGCAGCTTGGCGATGAACCGGGTGGCGATCAGCGCCGATGCCTGCGTCGCTCCGGCTCCGGCAAATCCGGTGTGGCCGCTAAAGGGATAGAGCTGTCCCCAACAACCGGCGCACCAAAAAAGGGGATCGAGCGGAAATCCCGCGGTCGCCGCGGTGCAGTCGCCGGCGCAGGCGGCGATCGAGAGGGGGTTGGCGAACAGGGCCGCCTCAGGATTCAGCAAGGCGCCTAATTCGGGATTGTTCCAAAAGGGATCAAGCTCCGTCATGTAGGCGAGATCGAAACCGGACCGCTCCAAGCAGGTGAAGTCGGTCGTCAGCTCCAGAACGGCAAAAAGCGGATAGATGTAGTAATGGACTTGATAGAATGCCTGGCCAGCGTCGGGGCTCTGATTGGTTCCATGGCCGACGATCGTCTCGGAAAGAGCGACTCCGCCCAGAGAGGGGAAGCAGTACGGATCCCGAACGACTTCGAGAAGACGGACTGGCTCCCAAAAGGAGACTGGAATGCCGGGAACGACATCGAGTGGAGGAGGACGATCAGCGCAAAAACAGATGGGCGAGACGTTGACAGTATCGGTATCTTCCTGCCCGAAGCCGGCGACGGTCATTCCGCCGATTTTGATCGGAAAGACTCCCATCCAGTCGACGTCGGTGATGGGGTTGAAGATCCGTCCGATGCAGGCGGCGATTGATTCTCCCGAGATAAGAAACAGCTGGCAGAACAGCAGTACAATGATCGATGTGATTTTGATGCATCTCATGAAATGCCATCATACTGCCACCCTTTCGAAAGAAACTGCCTCGTTTTATAGGCACTTCCGCAAGACGCGATTTTTTAACCAAAATAGATTTATTCTAATAGTTATTTCTTTTAAGATGTTTCAGCCTTTGCAGTTGTTTCGAAATACCGCTGAGATTTCGTCTAGAATTAAGCATCGCCTCCGAGACAATATACTGTTTACGGGCATCATCGTCAGAAATCCTACGCCTAGAAATATAGAGGAGTGCCTCGCGGGGTAACAAGAGACATCCGGAGAGCCACGCCGCTTCGTCTTCCTGTTTCTGATCATAACTTCTCATAAAGAGTTCACCATCCGAAGAAATGATTATCTTGCTTGGTGAATGGCCGATCACGATATGTGAGAGTTCGTGCATTTGATCGCTTGCAATACGGCCGGCGGAGTGTTTCGGATTATAAATCACAAGGTGGCGATTAGGTCTTTCAATAGTTACAGCAGACCAACCTTGCGGATCGACCTCAAGGAGTTGTCGACGATCAGCTTCTGATAGCTCCTCAAATTGTAATGGTGTGCACAATTCCACGTCCAGATGGGTGGCAAGAGCTGGAGCCGGAAGAGGATCATAGGGTTGCAATCCGAGCTCTTTGCGCAGCGCGATCGCCGTTCGCTCTGCCCAAATCTTGAATCCGCGATCAAATGTCGCCATCTCTGAGCTCTCTGTTAGGTTCCGGCTGCATCTTCGCAGCAAGCGCGATCATTGATCCTAACGCCTTAAGCGTCTCTTGATATGGAGTTCTGTCTCCTCGTAAGTGTGCCGAAACGTAGGTTTCCCCCGCTTGATTGCTTCCTTTCTCGTCTTTACTTATGTCCATTCCCATTAACTCCCGGGGATCGATCTTCAGCCACATGCATATTTTCGCAAAGGTTGCGATATCGGGTGTTCGACCATTTTCAACCCTCATCAAAGTAGGAGGGCTAATTCCTATTTCAGCGGCGACCTCTCGCAGCTTTCGGCTCCCGCGCGCTTCTTTGACCAAAGTCCCTAGGCTTCCTAATGTTCTTTTTGCCATTCCCCCCCCCAGTATTTTATTTCTGTGAAACAGAACTTTATGTGTTGACAAAATAAAAAATTCCATGATAGGATGGGATCGTACCACGTGAGAAACAGAAATACAAGTGCGTTCTCTTTAACCTCTCTAATCGGGGATCAACCCCGGAAAGGAATCGAAATGGAAGCAGCGACCGAGAAAAAAAGTGAGAAGGGGTTTGAGATCGTCATTGTCTATGGGATTAACAAAGATTTGAAGGTTAGAGAAGACGAAACGCTTCAGCAGGTGAAACTGAGGGCGCTTTCTCTATTCGGCATCAGCCCGTCCGAGCAGAACGAGTTCATTCTTCGAACCAAATTTCATGGAAACGATATCCCGCTTGATGAATCGAAAACAGTGGGGTCATACGACATTCATCCCCACCAAAAGGTAACGTTGGCTTCCGCAACTCCTTTTGGTTCGAGATGAGTCCTGAAGAGCAGGCAAAAAAAGCAGCAATTATCGAGTTCGATCGACTGAAAAGAGTCGGAGAAGAGCTTGATATCAGCGTGGATCTTGAAGAGACGGAGGATTACGTCATCCTTTTTGTTTTAATGGAGGACCGCCGCGGCTCCGGGCGGCGGCTCCTCCTTAAATTGAAATGTGACGATTATCCTCAACAGGCGCCGTCTCTCGAATGTATCAATCCTGAGGCGTTTCATGATCATACACTTCGGGATAATGTTCGAGCCGAGTTTTATCCGAAGGGACCAAATATGGTCGTGGATCCAAACCGATCGCCGATGCCGATTATGTGCATTCGTGGACATAGGCTATATTACGCCAACGGGTGGCATCAGCCTCCTTGGATCAATCCCCCCAAAGAACAAGATTCCATTTATGGATTCGTCACAAAGGTAAGGAGCGCATTCCTTGACACATGGGTCCAAAAAGAGTCCTTCGCGGCCTGATGATAACGTTTTGACCACTCCCGTTTCGACTCGATTAGGAGTTGGCCAATCATGGGGGCGAAGACAAACGGAGTTCCGGCCATTTACAAAACTAATTATTCCCCTATTCCTTATTAAGCTCACTGAGATCCACCTCCGCAAAGCCGGAGTCGTACAGAAGGAGGGGTTCCTTCTTTGGGCCGGGACGCTCTCACAAGAAGTAGCGTTTGTCTCAACTATAATCGCACCGGAAGTCGAATCGGGAGCCTTTCACGGCTCACTTTCTTCAGAAATGGCAGCCAGCTGTCACGAACATCTCGACTCCCGCGATCTTATACCAATCGCGCAGGTTCATTCTCATCCCGAAAAGGCATTTCTTTCAGCAATTGACGCTCGCCGTCCTTTTCTTTCAATTCCCGGATTTCTTTCAATCATTATCCCTGATTTCGGTTTTGTGGATATGACCAATACGGACCTGTGGAGTGTCCACCGTTACTTGAGTAACAGCCGCTGGGCAGAGCTACGGTTCCCCGAAAAGGCAGATCAGATTATTATCGATGACACTCTCATCCAGGTAAAGTAATGTTAACCGTCATTCCTCGATATTTTGAAACGTTTGATTCTCCGAAACACCGAACACTCATTCAAATTGAGACGCTCACGCGTGAGAAGATGATGCCGGACGCCTTTAAGGTTTCCCGGGTGAAAATCAAAAGTCCTCTTCAATCTCCTGCACAGTTAATTGCGACACGGCTTCTATTAGATCTCCTCATCCGACTCGATCCTCTCGTTAGGGCTGTAACGCTTGAGATTCCGCCGGGACGTGAACCTGAAGTCCTGTTCGATCTTAACGAACGTTTCCCAATTGAGATTTCTCTTTCGGACATTCAAAGTGATTTTACTGTCGGGATCGGAGTAGAAGCCGATTGGTGGAGCGATGCATCAGGTTGGTCTGTGTTTTTTAGAAGACCGGCAGAAAACAAAACAGATCGGAATCCAATCGGCCCTCAGGCATCGGCTTGTTTTGCAGCCGGGGAGGTTTTTAAGGAGCTACTGAAGAGGAATTTCCCAAACCTTCCTCTGACCCGCCAATTCGTTCAGATTCCCTCCTCTCAATATTCCCTTTTTACCTATAAAGAGAACGGCCCAAATCCACCGATCACTCCGTTGGCAATCAACGCTACTATCGTCGGAGCAGGCGGAATCGCAGCTGGAATTATGGCTGCCTTTGGGGAACTTGGCGTTTCCTTATCCGGGATATTATGTTTGATCGACGGAGATTTGATCGATAAAACAAATTTCAATCGTCTGATTTTTGCCCGTTGGGCAGACCTCTCCCCAGCCATCCATAAGGTTACTTCTGCGCAACGTTATCTTCAAAAACGAATGCCGAGTTTAGATGTGGTTTCTGAACCGATTCCGTATGGAGAATTCAAGGAGAGTTTGGGGCCTCGGCAGAAGCGACGGATTCCACTGATCGTGACAGCCGTAGACAATGATGATACTCGGGAAGAAGTCCAACGAGATCTCCCTTATGAGCTGCTTGACGGAGGAACAGGAACCAAGGGAAATTGCCGGATAGAGCGAGTCTCGTTTTTAGAGGGAGCCTGTATCGGATGTAGGCCCCGCTTCCAAACCGAAAAGAAAGAGGGCAATTGTGGAGAGATCTCTGATTCGCTGGCCCCAAGTATTTCATTCCTTCCGATCTACACAGGTGTTTTACTGGCGGGGGAAATTATAAAAACAGTTTTATTTCCCGATTACAAGCTACGAGGGTTTATCGACCATATATTTTCATATCCACCAAATCCTGAAATGCGAGGGATCCCCCCAAAAGATCCAAAGTGCCGAATAGAGTGCCAACAGCAGTCCCGAATCGAAGCATATAAGAGCAAATATGGGTTGCCGAGTTGAGAATAAGGGAGAGTCCACCGAAACAATTTACCATCTCTCATATTTTATCTATTCGTCGCTTCCCCGCCGCCCGGCACCCTGCGGCGAAGGGTAGCCACAGCGTGCCCTGGCCCGTCTGCCCCTGAGGGGCTCCCCCGACTCACTGCATCCCTTCGGGATCCCGTGAAAGCGTCTACCTCCTCCCCGGCGGGAAAAACTCTATTTTAAGGAACAATTTCATCCAGCCTTATTGCTTTGTCTTGGAGCTGAAGAAATGCTGGCACTCGAGTAATTTCAAATCGGGTCAGAATTTCCTGGGATGCGGGATATACCGGCTGGCGAAATAAATGTGACAACGACAACGGACTTCCCGCAGTGATCAGAATTACCATCGGCTGATTTGAAAATTTTATGGCAAACTGGACCTGCCGTTCTTTTCTCCCATCGAAAATCAAAATCGGCCGAGAGAACGGAACCATCGCAAGCGGATTGACCGTCACAGGTACCATGCTGAGGCGGCCGGATCGATCGAACGCCGGTTTCTGAAGAGTCACCGTCGGATCAATCATTCTCGTCGACGAAATCGTTACCTCCGGTAGGTCCCATTGTGGAATTTGCCGCCGGACAGAATCCTCCAGTTTCCGTCGCCACGCCCCGGGATCGTGCGATATTTTTCTCTCCAACTGCTTCGGCAGCCACTCGCGCCAGTCGGGCTCCAATATGGGATAGGTTGGGCCGAGAAAGAGGCGCTCCTCGCTTGCGACTTGCGCTGAGCCCATCAGGATGAGAGAGAAGAGGAGGATGCTCTCACGGAGAACCTGGCTGGTTCTTTCCATTTTCACCCACTTCCACATAAACCTCCGCCCTCCGATTTCTCTCTCGCCCTTCCGCGGTTTCATTGGATGCTCGATAACAGCAAAGGGCCTGACCCGCCAGTGTGATGCTCTCCGGAGGAAGGCCGTTCGCTTCCAGATAGATCCCCACCGCCTCGGCACGTTTCCATGCCAGTTTCTGATTCACCTCGGAAGCACCTTCGGAATCGGTGTACCCTGTGATCGTAACCCTGACGTGTTTTAGATCGACGGCTCCCAATGTCTTTATTAGCACGTCCAGCAAGAGCCGGGAAGGATCGTCCAATGAAAACGACGCAGGACTAAAGAAGATGCTCATCTTGATCGGACCGATCGGGTCCGGTTTTATCTGTTCTTCCTTAACAGAAGGCATAACCTCTTTCTCCGGTCTTCGTGTCAGATCGAGAGGCACCGGACAGGACGTCTTGCAGATCAAGAAGGTCTCCTCCTCTGAAAACCGAACGCGGTCCTCCGAATAGGTATAGGGTTGCGAAAAGATAGCCAGAACGATCAAACCGATGAAACCCATTGATTTCCTCCTCGGTACTTAGAAGAGAGGGATAACTTCCCCGATAATTTGCTTTTCCTCGACCCATCCGAAATATCGGCTGTCGTAGCTGTTGGGAGCATGGGCCATCACGAAGTACGCGCCTTTTGGAATCCGGCCGCGGTAGACGAAGGGGGCGACCGCCCTCCCTTCAGAGTCGGTCGCCCGGACTGCGCCGACCTTCTCTCCGTTGATCCAAACCGCTTCACTACTGTTTTCAATTCGATCTCCGGGAAGTCCGACCACCTCCTTCACAAAAAGGGTGCCGGCCGGATAGTAGCGGCTTCCTTGAAAGAGGAAAGCGACCTTCTCTCCCCTCCGGATGACCTTCACCGGAGAGATGATATAGACCCAGTCGGGTTGCGATCGGGTCAGATTAATCCCCACCCGCAGACCGGAAAGCTTGAAACTACCGACGAGGAGAATCATAACGATGCCTATTGAGAGAAACATCCGTCTGAGAGAATGAGACTTCAAAGATTCTACGCTTCTAGACATCGTTCAATCGCCTCATCGACCGAAAGTCCTTCCTCTTTCATCAACCGTTCCACCCGCGCGTACTCCTCCGGTTTCGTCGTGTAGAGAAGATACGAGAAGGGATCGACCGTCAGACGGCCAATGCCCGAGCCAAGCGGCGTTCGGACGAAGACCTCCGAATATTTTCCGGGGATGCTGTGCAGGCTGGTCAGCAACTCGAAAAGCGGATCATCCAGAACCAGCGCCTTGCTCTCTTTCAAAGCGATGAAGCTCTCCGCCTTTTGCCGTAAGAGAAAAAGATGGTCGCTGTTGTCGAGCACGGCCTGTCCGGCATCTGTCCGAACCAGGTCATGAATCCCTTGCGTCACGGTAACCAAGGCCCCTCCATATTTTCGAAAGCGGCGCGCCCCATGCTCGATGAATCGGGAGATGCTCCCGGTGGTCCCCGCCTCGAAGAACTGATACGCCTCCTCCAGAATCGTCAGCTTTTTCTGAGAGCGATTTTGCGCAAGATACATCTCCTGCTGAATGGCGTAAACCAGGAGAAGGAGAACCACGTTTCGAAGGTCCGGCTTCCCGGCCAACTCTTCCAGCTCCAAAACGGTGAAAGGATTTTGTGTGTCGAGATTCATCTCGCCTTCGAAGTAGCGGCCGTATCGGCCGGTCTTGCTATAGGGATAAAGCATCGTCGCCAGGTCCTGCGCCCTTGGATCGTCCACCCCCCTCAGCGCTTCGATCACCGTTGTGATCGACGTCTTCTCTTTCTTTGTAAGATAGGCCTGGCGGATCGCCTGCTCGATCAGCGAGCGCTCCAAATCAGTCAGCGATCGAGAGGGGGATGCCATCTGCCCGATAATCGGAATCAAGAGATCGAGCTCCCCTTCGTCTCCTTCCAACTGGGCCACCTTCGAGAAAGGATTGAGGCAGGGAGGGGCGCTGTCTTTGAATTCGATGAAATTTCCGCCGAGAAACCGACAGAGCTTAAAATAGCTTCGGCCGATGTCAATAAGCCAGACTTTCCCTCCGATCGATAAATATGAAAGGCAGAGTTCGTTGACGAAAAAACTCTTTCCCGATCCGGAGGTCGCCGCCACGACCGCATTGTAGTTCCCCGGCGAATCGAAGAGATCGAGGAGCATGATCTGTCCGCGACGAGAGGTCAAAAGGAGCGTCGGGGTACCGGTCCCTTTCCAGTCGGCGCTGACCGGCGAGAGATAGGCTGCGTTCGAGGAGAGCATCGATCGGCTTCTTCGAATCAGCTTCTGATCCCGTTGAACGGAGAGTCCCAACGGCAAGCTTTGCAACAGGAGGGGCAGGAGAATGAAGTTATCTTCCTGGAGGACGAATCCTTGCTTTCGGAAGATCCCGGAGATCGACTGCGCCACGCGACCGAGATCTTGATGCGGCGTCCCATAAAGGACCAGTTGCAAATAGGCGCTGACCAGGTTGCGCCCTTCATCGAGGCCGGAGAGGAGGATGTCGAAGTTCTCTTTTTTGGTCTGCATTCTCTGCATCAGCTTGGAGAGAAATCCCATCGATTGATAGGTGGTGAGGCTCGCCTTCGCCCGGACGGCCGCCTGCGATTTGGCTTGGTCCTGAATGATCACATTGAGGGTCAGGATAAACGGAACGGAAATCTGGTCGGCCCCCCGCATGAGGTCTCCGATGAGGGCGCCGACCTGACCGATCTCGCAGACCGTCGGATACTGTTTGACCGTAAGGCCTCGGACGGCCGTCTGTCGAAGGCAAATTTGGTCGTGCGCGATCTTCAGATAGGTCTCGGCATCGACCATCTGTTTGGAGAGAGCGATCCCGGTATCCCAGGTGATGACCCCGTCTCCGGAGTGATCCGGATTAAGCAGTTCCGAGACCAGCGCGATGAGGCCGGCGGCTGAAAGGGATCTCGGATAGAGATGCGCCGATTGCAGGAGCCCCGCGACTTTTGCGCAGATCTCCTGAGCGACTTTGATGGAGTGGTCGATCCGAGAGGAGGCCGGAATTTTGACGCTGACATAAAGCTGGAAATCCCGAAAAGGGGCTCCGCCCTTCGACCCGGTGGTATCTTTCTCCGACTCGGTATAGAGCCGTCCGCGCCGATCGACGATCTTTCGGTAGAGGGGGTGATCGGAGCGCTTCCCTTTCCAGGCCTCCAGGAAGGGTCGGATGTGAGGGGAGGCATAGAGGGTCACCTGCAGCGTGCTTCCGGCCGGAAGAAAGCTTGCCGCGTAGAGCGACTCCAGCACCTGGAACGTCTCGTAGCCTCCCGCCCCCGGGAGACACTCGAAGACCTGCCCCAGCTCCTCATGTCCCAAACCATCCGAGAGGACGAAAAGGCCGCTTTTCGGATCATAAGCTTGATAAGGGAGATAATCGGAGAGGGCGTTCCTTGAAAAAAACTCCGACAGCCCGCGGCTCGCTTCAGGGTTCATGCGCTTCCTCTTTCGGGGAGGGTTTCGATATCGGGAAGTCTCCATTCGGTTCTTCCGGGCTGCCGGAAGGGGGAGGCATCGGCGCTTTCAAGATCTCTTTGTGCCGAACCGATCTCTCTTTCGGGACCGCCTCGCCGATGGCCCATTCCCCGGCATGGACGACCAGAAAGAGATCCCCTTCTTGATGAAGATCCCCGTCCTGATCGATCCACGGAGCGATCCAGACCCGCAGGATCTTGGGCGCGGTCCGCAACGGAATCGTCTTTTCATCCACAGTCGGATCCCGGAAAGAGGCCGGTCTTTGTTCCTGAGGCTGCTGCTTCACCGCCTTTGGAGAAGGATCACTCTTTTGCGTGGAAGAGTAGACGTCGGAGATCGGCTGGCAGCGAACCCCTTTGGGCGCCGGACATCCATAGCTGGCGGCACAACCGGAAAGGAAGAAAAGAAAGAGGACGGAAATTTTCGAGTTCATTCGATCTCCTTATTTCGGTGTGTTTGGTTTCTCGGAGAGGAGGGCTTCGAGCTCGGACACCGGCCGATAGCCTTCGATCCGGCGCCCGTCCCCCAAGATGATCGTCGGGGTCGCGCGGATTCCGATGTGCGCGCCGAGCTGCAAGTTTTCCTGAATCGGATGCGGACACTCTTTGATCGGAACCGGCTCTTTCATCATGGCGGCGTCGAGCGCTAGATTTTGATCCTTGCTGCACCAGATGTTGACCGACTTTCGGTACGCTTGCGGGTGCAGATCGGTCAAAGGAAAGAGAAAAACATAGATGGAGGCGTCTAGATCGTGAAGCTCCGGATGCAGCTTTTGGCAAAAGGGGCAGTCCGGGTCGACGAAGAGCGCCATCTTGTATTTTCCCGTTCGGTAGCGAATCGCCTGCTCCAAAGGAAGAGACTCAAACGAAATTTTATTTTGGGATAAGCGTCTCTCTTCGGTTAAATTTTTCCGGCTGGTCAGATCGTAGAGATCCCCGGTCAAAAGAAAGCGGCCCTGCCGATCGAGGTAAAAGAGCCCCTGTGAAGTCGTGACCTCATAAAGCGGCCCTTCGACCGGGAGCGGGCGCGCTTCCGAGATCTGGAGGTCCGGCAGCGCCTTCCGGATCTTCTCGGGGATCTCTTCCGCGAGCAGCGCCGAAACACTTCGGAAGAAAAGCTCTACTACCATGATCATCAAAACAATCCGCTTCATCGAAAGATCTCCTATTCCACCGGCGCCATCGCCTTACCCTGAAGAACAACGACGTCGACTAATCTTCCGGCATCGACTTCGATCACCGGGAAAAGCCGCTCCGCCATATCGATGTAGTAGCGCGCCAGCCGCTCCATCGCCTGGCTGGAGCCGCCGAGGACTCCCGCCTGCAGCGCCTTGCCCGGCTCGATCGACTGCGTGCTTCCAAGAGGCGAGACGCTGACCGTCGTCATCGAAACCGAGAGGATCTTCGCGATCCCCTCCGCGAAGCCGGCGACCATCGCTTTCGCCAGCAGCTGTCCCTCTTTCGACACCACCCGTCCTCTCAGGCCGACCTTTCCGTCTTCTCCGGCGACAAACCCTTTGAGCGGCGCATCGATGCTCGTTCCATCCGGCCGGACGCAGGAGAGGGCGGTGGTTCGAACATAGGCCCGCTCGGAAGAGAGATCGCCGTACCCCTCTCCGACGATGAAGCACTCTTTGATGTCGAACCGAAACCGGTTCGGCAGGACCGCCTGGTCCTCGAGGCGAATGAGGACCGGATGGGGTTCTTGTGACGATCGCGCGCCGGCGGGGGCGTCGAGGCCGGAGAGGAGAATTCCCTTCACGAAGCTTCCAGAGGGAAGGTAGGGCTTTTCTTCCTTCGGCGACGCGGAGGCATTCCTTGCCGTGGGAGGTGGGGCCGTCTGCCCGATCGGAAGTCGCGCCTCGGGGCTGAAGGTGTGGATGGGAGGCTCGGCCGGAGCCGCCGGCGCGGACCCCGGCGATCTGGGAAGATAGGAAGAAGACGGCTCGGGAGCGGGTGGAGCATGGAAAGGGATCATCGGAATCGATCGAACCTCGGCCTCTTTCCTGCGCCCGGAAAGCTCCTCGATTTTTTTAGTGAGCTCCTCCTGGCTCTTCCGCAGCTCCATCAACTCATTTTCGGCCGTGACGCGCCAATGCTCTTTCTCGAGGTCGATTGGAGGAAGAAGATCCACCTGTAATCCCAAAATAGAAATGTCCGGTTTTGCTGATAAGAGAGGTTGGTGCACATGTGAATAAGAGGCTCAATTGGCGCTGATTAAAGAGCATCGCATTTAGAAAGAAGAGAGAAGAGCACAGCAGC
>Ga0209810_1000640_pt1 | contig 69755 bp, 61 predicted proteins | sample Coa_R1_7_FD_187159 | JGI IMG/M metagenome (GOLD analysis project Ga0209810, IMG submission 187159) | Surface soil microbial communities from Centralia Pennsylvania, which are recovering from an underground coalmine fire - Coalmine... | ecosystem: Environmental > Terrestrial > Soil > Unclassified...
CGCGTGTCGGGGCCCAGCCCACCTGACCGCCGGACAGGATGCGCTGGATATCTTCGAGCCTGTACCGCCGGTGCCCCGTCGGCAACCGGACCGGTATGAGGAGCCCCTGCTTCTCCCAGGCCCGAAGCCGGTTCGGGTGGACCCCCAGCCGTTTCGCCGCCTGGCCAATGGATAGCAGCTCCACAACGTGATGGGTAGCAAGAAGGATGCAATCAAGTCAATTTCAGTTAGATTTTCTGCAGCTGCTGCGAACCTCCTCCGTCCGCCCTTCCTAGGCGAGGTCCAGGGGGAGCTCCGCGAGGGGCTTGCGCCCCGCGTAGCCTTCGTCCACGCCGTGCCAGAATTGGACCCCGGGCTCGCCCAGCTTCCAGCAGAGGAACACCGTGGCCCCGCCCCGGACCTTGCAGGGAAAGTCCACCAGTCCTAGGTCCACGTCGCGCAGGATGCACCCCGTGGATTCCACCTCGCGGGCCAGCTCGGCCAGGCGCGCCACAAGGCCGTCCAGGACCTTCTGGTCCTCGGCGAGCCGGCTGAGGACGGAGTGCCCTTCGCCGAGCTCCCGCCAGAGGAGGTCGACCTGGGCCTTCTTCAGAATCGCCTGGTCGCGGGTCCGCCGCAGCCCCTCCAGCAACTCGGCAAGGCGAGGGAGGAGCGCGGTGGCCTCTCCCGGAGTGAAGTAGCGGATCGGCACGGCGGGGTCTTGCTACTCTCCGGGGCGGGCGCCGGGGATCGGCACAGAACCCCGGGACCCGCGCCGCCGACCCGGCCCGTGGGGCGTCCCGTCGGCCCCCGCCCCGCGCGCCCCCTGCCGGGCGGCCCTGTCGAGGATCAGCACGCCGTTCAAATGGTCGATCTCGTGCTGCAGGACGCGGGCCAGGAGCCCGGTGGCGCGGACGACCACGCCGCGCCCGAGGGCGTTCCTTCCGGCCACCTCCACGCCCTCGGCGCGGCGGATGAGGGCCACGGTCCCGGGAATGCTGAGGCACCCCTCAGGGCCCACCTGGCTCCCCCACCGGCGCCGGTAGACGGGATTCACGAGGGCGAGGGGGCCGGTGCCCGGGTCCGCGACCAGGACCCGCCACGGGACCCCCACCTGCGGGGCCGCGAGACCCACGCCTCTTGCCCGGCGCATGGTGACCAGCATGTCGGCGATGAGCCGGCGGACATCCCTGTCCACGCGGGGCACCGGCCGGCTCCGGCCGCGGAGCACGGCATCCCCGGGCTGTCCCAGGACGACGATGGGCCGGGGACGGCCCCGAAGGCCCCTCAGGCCCGGCACGCCGCGGGGTGACGACCGCCCCCGCTTTCCCGCGGGGCGCTGGACCGGGCGGCGGCGAGGCGGGGACACCGGCCTACCCGAATCGGACTCGAACGGTGTGGTACCCTTCCGCGCCGTCGGGAAGGGTGGGCTTCGGCCCCTGGGGCTGGACCTGGCCCGTGCCGTCCACGGCCCGCACTTCCAGCGTGTAGGTCCCGGGAGCAGGGGGTCTCCACTCGGCGGACCAGAACTGCCAGCAGTTCACGCCCAGCGGTCCCTTGAGGGCGGCGGGGAACCACGACCTGCCGCCGTCGGCGCTGATCTCCACCCTCGCGATCCCCCGGCTGCCGGCGAAGGCCCACCCCCCGAGGAGGAGCACCCCGTCCTCCCGCACCTCCACCCGGAAGGCGCTGTTGGTCTTCACGATGGCCTCCTGGGACCACCCCTGCTGCTCCCAGTAGCCCGTGTAGGGGTGGTCGGCCAGCTCGATGGTGGTGAGCCACTTGGGCTGCTTCATCCCGTACCGGTTGAGAATGAGGACGCGGACGGGCGCCCCGTGCTTCTGGGGCAACGGCTCGCCGTTCATCTCGTACGCCAGGAGCGTGGTGGGGTCCATCGCCACCGCGAGGGGGATGGACTCCGAGTACCCGTCCACGCTGCGCATGATCACCGTCGTGGCCCTGCGGTCCACCTGGGCCGCACCCAGCACGTCCCGCATGCGGACCCCCTTCCACCGGGCGGTGCTGATGAGGTCGCCCCCCACCTCGTTGCTGATGCACTCCAGCGTCTGGTAGCGTTCCACGGGCGGGGCGGAGGCCTTGAGCTCCTCCAGGGAGAGTTTGAGGGGACGCCCCACGAGTCCTGTCACGTGAAGCGTCCACCGGCTGACGTCCACCACGGGGTCGAAGAAGTTCTTGGACACCTGGTAAAACTGCGCGGTCGGGGTCACCTCCGGCGGCATTCCCTTGAGGAGCCTGAAGACGGTGCGGGCGGCGTCGGCCCCGCGGGACCGGATCGTCCCGGCAAGGCTCCGGGGACTCCATGCGAGGACCGGCCCCCCGGCGACCGCCACGAGGGCCGCGAGGGCGGACCTCCGCAACACGTCCCGCCGCCCGAGCCCCCGCGATCCGGGATCTCCCGCCCCGCCGCGCCCCCCGGGGCCCGAGAGGGAAGCGGGGGCGACCGCCCGCCGGCCCCGTCCGGACAGGGCGGCGAGCAGACCCCCGTAGACCGCGCTGGCCAGCGCGAAGGGAAGGGCCGGGTGGGGGACCGTGGTCGTGAGCGGCACGCCGAGGAGCGTCCCCTCGACCGCCGGGAGCACGATCCACGTGAGGATCACCCAGGTGGCCAGCGCGACGAGGACCGCCCGGAAAGCACCGGGCCAGCGGGAAGAGGGCACGAGCCGCACCGCTGCCGCGCCCCCCAGGCCGAAGCCCACCAGGAGGAGGGCCACGGCCCCGGCGAGGGCCAGGGGCTTGGCGAGGTGCTGGAGGTGGGCGAGGAGGAGCGCGAAGACCTGGTAGGGCAGGAGCCGGATCATCCGCTCGGCGAGGACCTCCGGCAGGGTCGGCGTGCCCGTCGCCCCCCGGTAGGCAAAGAGCACGGCTGTGGCGGCGGCCCCGGCCGCCACCCCCGCCCAGAACCCGGCGCTCGACCTCGCCTGCCGCATGGCGCGTCACCCCGCTCCCCTGGTCCGACCCGGATCGTCACGCCCAGCGTACTCCCTTTTCGTAACGGGGCGACAATCCCCGGGGTTCGCGCCGCCCGTCCCGGGACCTCACGTCCGGGACCCCCGCTCCTCCCACCCGTCCCCGGTCGCCGCGATCTCGCGCTGCCGCTGCACGGCCAAGTCCACCAGCCACTGGGGGTCCTCGTAGACGTAGTCCTTCCGGAGCGGGTGCCCCTTCCAATCGGGGCTCATGAGGATCCGGCGGAGGTTGGGGTGGCCCTCGAAACTGATGCCGAAGAGGTCGTAGGTCTCCCGCTCGTGCCAGTCGGCGGCCGGCCACAGCTCCACCAGCGAGGGGACGCGGGCGTCCTCCTTGGACACCGGGACCTTGAGGGTGACCTCCAGGCGCCGCGACGGGGACCACAGGTGATACACGACCTCAAAGCGGTCCGGCCAGTCGATGGCCGACACGAAGGAGAGGTAGGCCATGTCGAACTCGGGGTTGTCCCGGAGCCACCGGCACACGTCCACCAGGTCCTCGCGGGGCACGCGGAAGGTGGGCCCGTGGTAGCGGTACACGGGAGGCTCCTCCCGCTTGAGGGGGCGGGGGGCCGGCTTGCCCTCGGCCTTGGCCTTCTCCGCCGCCTCCTGCCACTCGCGCTCCCGGGCGGCCCACTCGGCCTCCCACCGGGCCTCCTCGGCCCGCTGCTCGGCCTGGAGGTCCTGGACCCCGGGGAACCGCTCCAGCAGCTGGGCCACCTGCTGCGGGCTCACGCCGGCCGCCTCCCCACGATCCCCGTCGCCACGGGCTCCTTGGGCGCCGCCCGGTGGAGGTCGTCCAGGGTGTACAGCAGCCGGCCCCGGTGGTAGGTGGACGTCTCGTAGTGGGGCACGAAGACGATGGCCTCCGTGGGGCACACCTCCACGCAGTAGCCGCAGTAGCAGCACTTGTCCATCTCGATGTCGAAGCGGGTGAGCACCCGGTCCTTCCCCTTCCCCTCGGCCTCGATGTGGATGCAGCGGTCGGGGCAGATCCGCTCGCACTGGAAGCAGATGATGCACCGGTCCTTGCCCGTCTCCGGGTCGATGGGGAGGGCCAGCAGGCCGTGGAACCGGTGGCTCACCGGGAGCTTCTCCACCGGGTACTTCACGGTCACCTTGCGGCGGACCAGCGTCTCGAAGGTCACCGCGAGGCCGCCCACCAGCGCGCCAGCGGCGCGGACCACGCGTTCGGCCAGGTGCATGGCGTTCCCTCCTACCGGTCGACGTCCGAGAGGACGATGTCGATGCTCCCGAGGATGGCGATGACGTCGGCCACCTTCCACCCCTTCATCATCTCGGTGAGCGCGTACAGGTTGCTGAAGGACGGCCCGCGGATCTTGACCCGGTACGGGGTCTCGCCGCCGTCGCTCACGAGGAAGATCCCCAGGTCGCCCCGGGGCGACTCGGTCCTGACGTAGACCTCGCCCCGCGGCGCCTTCATCGTCATCGGGACCCGGGCCCGGACCTCGCCCCCGGGCAGGTCCCGGAGGGCCTGCCGGATGATGCGGACCGACTGGCGCATCTCCTCCATCCGGACCAGGTACCGCGCGTAGCAGTCGCCCTCGGTCCGGACCGGCACGTCGAACTCGACCCGGTCGTACGCCTCGTAGGGGGCGGCCTTCCGCACGTCCACCGCCACCCCGCTGGCGCGGGCCACGGGGCCCGACGCCCCCATGGCGATGGCGTCCCGCCGGCTGATGACCCCCACCCCCCGCGTCCGGGCCTCGAAGATCGGGTTGGCGGTGAGGAGCTGGTGGTACTCGTCGACCCGGGGGAGGAAGTAGTCCAAGAACTTGAGACACTCCTCCGTCCACCCCGGGGGCAGGTCGCTCAGGACCCCGCCCACGCGGTAGTAGACGTGGTGGAGGCGGCCCCCCGTGACCTTCTCGAACAGGTCGAGGATCATCTCCCGCTCGCGGAAGCACCACAGGAAGACGGTGGTGGCCCCCAGGTCGATCCCCCAGGTGCCCAGCCACACCAGGTGGCTCGCGATGCGGTTGAGCTCGTTCATGATCACCCGGATGTACCGGGCGCGCTCCGGCACCTGGATGCCCGCCAGCCGCTCGACCGCGAGGCAGTAGGCCTGCTCGTTGTTGAGGGCCACGAGGTAGTCCATCCCGCGGTCCACCAGGGCCACGTTCTGGACGTAGGTGCGGTACTCCATCATCTTCTCCACCGAGGAGTGGAGGTAGCCGATGTCCGGCTGCACGTCGACGATGTTCTCGCCGTCGAGGGTGACGACGAGGCGCAGGACCCCGTGGGTGCTGGGGTGCTGCGGCCCCATGTTGAGCAGGAGCTCCTCCGTCCTGAGCGCCACCGGCATCCCCTCCCGGGTGGGTTACCGCCCCCGCGGCTGGGCGGCCAGGACGGCCGCCGCCTGCTGCCGGAGGAACGGTTCCTTCTTGATCCGCTCCTGGAGCTTGAGGATGCCCTCGATGAGGGCCTCCGGGCGCGGCGGGCAGCCGGGGACGTACACGTCCACCGGCACCACCTGGTCCACGCCCTTGAGGATGGAGTAGTTGTCGTAGTAGAAGGGGCCGCCGCACGTGGCGCAGGACCCCATGGAGATGACGTACCGCGGCTCGGGCATCTGCTCCCACAGCCGGCGGACGATGGGGGCCATCTTGATGGTCACGCGGCCCGCCACGATCATCAGGTCCGCCTGGCGCGGGGTGGCCCGGGGGATCACGCCCAGGCGGTCCAGGTCGAAGCGGCTGGCGAAGGCCGCCATCATCTCGATGGCGCAGCAGGCCAGCCCGAAGGTGAGGGGCCAGAGCGACGCCGCCCGCCCCCAGTTGAGGGCGGCCTCGACCGTGGTGAGGATGAGACTCCCCCCCGGGAGGCTGTCCAGGATCCCGACGATCTCCGCGATGGGAGCCACCTGGCTCCGACGCAGGAGGGCGCCGTCCTCGGCGCCTGCGGCACGCTGGATCGGTCCGTTCATGGTGCTCCTCTCCCGCTCTTCGCGGTCTCGGTGTCTGCCCTCACCGGGCCTCTCCCGCGGGGCCGGCCCCGCGGTCCCCCCTCCCCGCGCCGAGCTCGGCGAGGGCCAGTTCCAGGGTCGACCAGGACAACGTCGCGCACTTGACGCGGACCGGGAACTTGCGGACGCCCGCGAGGGCCTGGAGGTCCCCCAGGGCGCCTTCCTCCACGGGCTCCCCGTGCATCATCCCCTTGAAGGCCTGGATCAGGCGCACGACGTCCCCGAGGTGCGCCCCCTTCACGAGCTCCGTCATCATGGACGCCGACGCCTGGCTGATGGAGCACCCCTTGCCCTCGAACCGGATGTCCTCCACGACGTCCCCGCGGACGCGCAGCGAGATCCGGATCTCGTCGCCGCACAGGGGGTTGGCGCCCTCCCGCACCACGTCGGCGGGCTCCACCGTCCCGCGGTTGCGGGGGTGGCTGTAGTGGTCGAGGATCACCTCCCGGTACAGGTCATCGAGCGACACGGAAGAGATCCCTCGTGCGGAGGAGGGCCCGCGCGAGCGCGTCGATCTCCTCCCTGACCGTGTAGACGTAGAAGCTGGCCCGGGCCGACGCCTCGATGCCGAGCTTCCGGTGCAGCGGCTTCGTGCAGTGGTGACCGGCCCGGATGCACACCCCCTCCGCGTCCAGGACCTGGGCGATGTCGTGGGGGTGCACCCCCTCCATCCAGAAGGCGATCACGCCCCCCCGCTCGTCGGGCCCCGGGCCCAGAATGTGGAGCCCGGGGATCTCCCGGAGCTTTTCCCACGCGTACCGCGTGAGCTCCTGCTCGTGGGCGAGGACGGCGTCCATGCCCAGCCGCTGGAGGTAGTCCACGGCCACCCCCAGGGCGATCGCGGCGCTCACGTTCGGGGTGCCGGCCTCGAACTTCCACGGCACCTCGTTCCAGGTGGCGTGGTCCAGCCACACGTCGCTGATCATCTCGCCGCCGCCCAGGAAGGGGTCCATCGCCTCCAGGACGGCCCGCCGGGCCCACAGCCCCCCGATCCCCATGGGCCCCAGCATCTTGTGGCCCGTGAAGCCGAACACGTCGGCCCCGAGGGCGCGCACGTCCACCGGCCGGTGGGGGGTGCTCTGGGCCCCGTCGACGACCACCAGCGCCCCCACGGCGTGGGCCGCCCGCGCGATCTCGGCCACCGGGTTCACCGTCCCGAGGGTGTTGCTCACGTGCACCACCGAGACGATCTTCGTCCGCTCGGTGAGCAGGCGGTCCACCTCCTCGAGGACGAGGCGCCCCTGGCCGTCGAAGGGGATGTGCCGCAGGCGCGCCCCCCGATCCTGCGCCAGGAGCTGCCAGGGGACGAGGTTGCTGTGGTGCTCCATCTCCGTGACCAGGATCTCGTCCCCCGGGCCCACGTGGCGGCGTCCCCACGCGTAGGCCACCAGGTTGAGCGCCTCCGTGACGTTCCGGGTGAAGACGATCTCCTCGGGGCCCGCGGCCCCCAGGAAGCGCGCCACCTTCTCCCGGGCCGCCTCGTACTCGGCCGTGGCCCGCTCGGCGATGGAGTAGACGCCCCGGTGGACGTTGGCGTTGTACTCCGAGTAGTACCGGACCAGCGCGTCGATGACCTGCTGCGGTTTCTGGGAGGTGGCCGCGCTGTCCAAGTACACGAGCGCCTTCCCGTTGGGCCGCTGCCGGAGGATCGGGAAGTCCTCACGAATCGTCGCCGGGATCGCCATCGCCGCGCCTCCTCTCCCCACCTACCGCCGGTGGGGAACGCCCGTCGGCTTCTGGGCCTCGGGGGAGACCATCACGTCGTCGCCCTCCACTCGCACCGGGTACACCGGGACGGACCGCACCGCCGGCAGGGAGAGGACCCGGCCCGTCTTGGCGTGGAACCGGGCCCCGTGGCGCGGGCACACCACGACCTCGCCGGACAGGGTGCCCTGGCTCAAGGAGGCCTCCTCGTGGGTGCACGTGTCCCCGATGGCGTAGAAGGTGCCCTCCACGTTGATCAGGCAGACGGGATGTCCCGCCACCTCGACCCTCCGCATCGTCCCCGGCGGGACCTCCGAGACGCGGGCCACCCGCACGAACTCGCTCATCAGTACCCCATCTTCTCCCCGATGGTCTCGCTGAGGGCCTCCCGGACCAGGGGGAGCGGGATCCGGTCGAAGATCTCGGCGAAGAACCCGTCGACCATCATCCGGACGGCCGTGGCCCGCGGGAGGCCCCGGCTCATGAGGTAGAAGATCTGGTCCTCGTTGAGCCGGCTCGTGCTGGCCCCGTGGGTGCAGCGCAGGTCGTTGGCCATGATCTCCAGCTTCGGCATGCTGTCGGCCCGCGCCCCCTCGGAGAGGATCAAGTTCCGGTTCAGCTGGAAGGCGTTGGTCTTCTGCGCCCCGTAGTGGGCCCGGATGAGCCCGGCGAACACGACGCGCGCCGTATCCCTGAGGGCTCCTTTGTAGAGCAGGTCGCTCGTGGTGGACGGCGCGATGTGCTCCTGGAGGGTGTGGTAGTCGTAGTGCTGGCTATCGTCCGCAAACTGGACGCCCAGCATCTCCGAGGTGCTCCCCGGCCCCGCCAGCCGGGACTCCACGTTGGTCTTCACGAGCCCGGCGCCGAAGGCCACCATGAGGGTGTGGACCGTACAGTCCCGGCCCAGGACCGCCCGGGCGATTCCCACCTCCCACACGTTGCGGCCCCAGGTCTGGAGGTTCACGTAGCGGACGGTCGCGCCGTCCCGGGGCACGATCTCCACCACCGGCACCACGAGGCTGCGAGCGGTCCCCTCCCGGGACCCGCTCACCTCCACCAGGGTCACCCGGCTCCGGGGCCCCGCCACCACCAGCGTGTGGGGGATCCACGCCACCCCCTCGCGGTCCAGCCAGGTCCCGCTCACCAGCTGCAGGTCCACCTCCACGTCGGGCGGGACGTAGAGGAACGTTCCCCCGTTCCACAGGGCCGCGTGGAAGGCGCGGAACTTGTTCTCGTCGTCCCCGACCACCTCCCCCAGGTGCTCCTGGACCAGGTCCGGGTGGGCGCGGACAGCCTCCGGGAGCGAGGTGAAGATGACCCCCTCCCGGGCGAGCGCGTCGGCCAGGCGGGCCTGGACCACCGTCCCGTCGACCGTGAGGAGCAGCCCCGCTGCCTGGGCCGGGTCCCGGAGGAGGCGCAGGAGCTCCCGCGGGGGGCGTCCCCGCCCGACGGCGGCGGAGAGAGGGGGGAAAGCGCCCAGGTCGAGCCCGCTCAGGTCCGTTCGGCGCCACTCTTCGTCGGTGGGGGAGGGCAGGGGGAGCGCCAGGTAGGCGTCCCACGCCCGCACCCGCCGCTCGCGCAGCCAGGCGGGCTCTCCCGCCGCCTCGCTCCGGTCGGCCACGACGTCGCGGCTCAGCGTCACGGCCACGCTCGAGGGGGTGTCGCTCACTCGGATCCTCCTGTTGGTCAGCGGTGGGGGAGGGCAGGTCTCCCGCCCTCCCCCGTGCTCGTCTTTCAGGACGCCCGCCCCAGGCCCGCCGGGGATGGCCTGTTAGCCGACGGACCCCTCCATCTCCAGGGCGATGAGGCGGTTGAGCTCGACGCTGTACTCCATCGGGAGTTCGCGCGAGATCGGCTCGATGAACCCGCGCACGATCATGTTCATGGCCTCGTTCTGGTCGATCCCGCGGCTCATGAGGTAGAACAGCTGCTCGTCGGACACCTTGGAGACCGTCGCCTCGTGGGTCACCTCCACGTCGGTCTCGTCGATCTCCATGGTGGGGTAGGTGTCCGACCGCGACCGCTCGTCGAGGATGAGCGCGTCACACCGGACGGCGCACTTGCTCCCCTTGGCGCCCGCGTAGACCTTCACGAGGCCCCGGTATCCCGCACGCCCTCCGGACTTGCTGATGGACTTGCTCACGACGGAGGACTGGGTGTAGGGCGCCGCGTGGACCACCTTGCCCCCCGGGTCCTGGTGCTGCCCCTCGCCCGCGAAGGCGACCGACAGGATCTCGGCCTTGGCCCCCGGCTCCAGCATGTACACGCTCGGGTACTTCATGGTGATCTTGCTCCCCAGGTTCCCGTCCACCCACTCCATGGTGGCGTCCCGGTAGGCCACGGCGCGCTTGGTGACCAGGTTGTAGACGTTCTTAGACCAGTTCTGGATCGTCGTGTACCGGACCCGGGCCCCCTCCTTGACGATGATCTCCACCACCGCGCTGTGGAGGGAGTCGGTGGTGTAGACGGGCGCCGTGCACCCCTCCACGTAGTGGACGTAGGAGCCCGGCTCCGCGATGATGAGCGTCCGCTCGAACTGGCCCATGTTCTGGGCGTTGATGCGGAAGTACGCCTGGAGCGGGATGGTCACGTGGACCCCTTCGGGGACGTAGACGAAGGACCCGCCGCTCCACACCGCGCTGTTGAGGGCCGCGAACTTGTTGTCCTCGGGCGGGACCACCGTCCCGAAGTACTCCCGCACGATGTCGGGGTGCTCCCGGAGGCCGGAGTCCATGTCCAGGAAGATGACGCCCTGCTTCTCCCACTCCTCGCGGAGGCTGTGGTAGACCACCTCGCTCTCGTACTGGGCCCCCACGCCCGCCAGGTACTTCCGCTCGGCCTCGGGGATCCCCAGCCGGTCGAAGGTCCGCTTGATGTACTCGGGGACCTCGTCCCAGCTGCGCCCCTGCCGCTCGGTGGGCTTGACGTAGTAGTAGATGTCGTCGAAGTTGAGGGCGCTGAGGTCGGGCCCCCAGGTCGGGAGCGGCTTCCGGAGGAACACCTCCAGCGAGTGGAGGCGGAAGGCCCGCATCCACTCCGGCTCTCCCTTGAGGTAGGAGATCTCCTCCACGACCTGGCGGTCGAGGCCCTTCCGGGCCTTGAAGACGTACTGCTCCGGGTCGCGGAACCCCCACTTGTACTGGTCCAGGTCGATCCCGAGCGGGTTGGCGACGGCCACGTCGATCCTCCTCCCTCGCTAGTGCCTCACCCAGAACACTTTGCCGGCGCTGCGGACCTCACCTTCTCCCGCCACCTCCGCAGCCACCTGTTCGTACTGCGCGCGGATGCCGTCGTAGCCGATGCGGTCGAGCTCGTCGGCCAGCTCGGCGTCGCCCGAGGTCACGATCCGTCCGTCGAACATGACGTGGACCTGGGTCGGCGTGATGTACTTGAGGATCCGCGGGTAGTGGGTGATCACCAGCACACCCATCTTCCCGCCCGCCGCCTCGAACATCCTCCTGACCCCGGCCGCGACGATCTTCACCGCGTCCACGTCGAGGCCGGAATCGGTCTCGTCCATGATGGCGATCTCGGGCTCCAGCATCGCCATCTGGAGGATCTCGGCGCGCTTCTTCTCGCCCCCGCTGAACCCCTCGTTGATGTACCGGCCGAGGATCGCCGGGTCGATCTGCAGCTCCTCCACCTTGGCCCGGGCCAGCTTCTGAAACTCGGCCAGGCTCATCAGCTGGTCCTTGCCGTACCCACGGCGGGCGCTCACGGCCGTCCGGAGAAAGCTCGCCATGGTGACCCCCGGGATGCTCACGGGGTACTGGAAGGCGATGAAGAGGCCCTTCCGGGCCCGCTCGTCGGGGGACATGGCCAAAAGGTCCTCCCCCTTGTAGAGGACCTCCCCCCTCTGGACCTGGTAGAAGGGGTTCCCCATGAGGACGTTGGCGAGCGTGCTCTTCCCTGAGCCGTTGGGCCCCATGAGCGCGTGGATCTCGCCCGCGCGCACCGTGAGGGTGGTCCCCTTCAGGATCACCTTGTCCTCCACCTGGGCCCACAGATCCCGGATCACGAGCTCGGCGTCCATCGGTCCTCCCGCGCCTCGCCCTCCCGGTCCACCGGGCGGGCGGGATAATTCTCGACTAACTTAGTCATGTTTAGTATAGGTCCCGCTGTTTCGGGATGTCAACCGATCACTTGCCAAACCGCGGGGACCACTCGGAGAGATCGTAGAGGGCCGCGAACCCGTAGCCCGCCCGCTCGACCGTGTCGCGCCCTCCCTCGCGCCTGTCCACGACAGCGAGCACCTGGATCACGCGCGCCCCCGCGGCCTCCACGGCGCGGGCGGCCCTGACCGCCTGGGCTCCCGTGGTGACCACGTCCTCCAGGACGACGACGCGATCGCCCGCCTGGAGCCGCCCCTCGATGACGCGGCCCGTGCCGTGATCCTTCGCCTCCTGCCGCACGATGACGAAGGGGATCCCGGTCTCCAAAGCGACGGCCGTGGCGATGGGCACGCCGCCGAGGGCAGGCCCCGCGAGCCGGGTGACGTCGCGCGGGAGGAGGTGCGCCAGCAACCGGGCCACGTCCCGGAGGACGTCCGGCTCCGTCTCGAACAGGTACTTGTCCACGTAGAACGAGCTGCGCCGCCCGGAGCTCAGCAGGAACTCCCCCCGCAGGAAACTCAGGCGGGAGAGCCGCGCCCACGTGCGGGTCCTCAGCTGGTCGAAGACGCTATCGGGCAGCGGATCCACGGGAGGCCCCGGGGACGGCGTCAGCGCTCGGGCGCGGGGGACGGGGAGAACCCGACGCTCGAGAGGAGCAACCGCGTGAGCGGGGCGATGACGTCCTCCAGGGGGTTGGGCTTGCCCGTGTTGAGCCACCGGATGACCACTTCGCTGATGGCGCCGATCCAGACGTAGGCGGCCATCTCCGTGTCCTGCGGCGGGATCTTGGCGTCCTGGACCGCGCGGTCCAGGTACCCGCGCAGGACCTCTGCCAGCATGGCCTTCAGGGCGATCCGCTTGCCCTGAAACTCCGGCCCCGCGATGAGCCAGTCGATGAGCACGAGCTTCGCCAGCGCCCTATGCGCCTGGAAGCTCCGCACGAGCGTCGCCACCGTCGCCTCCACCTGCCCCACGAGCCCGCGGCTCCGGTGGACCGCCAGCTGGATGTCGTGGGCGATCCGGGAGACGAAGTCCTCGACCAGCGAGAGGAAAATCTGCTCCTTGCTCTCGAAGTAGAAGTACACGGCCCCCTTGGAGGTCCCCGAGGCCTTGACGATGTCGTCGACCACGGCGCCGTAGAAGCCCTTCTCGGAGAAGACCTGCGCGGCCGACTCGAGGATCTTCCGTCGCGTCTCTTCGCGCTGCGGTGCTCTGCTGCTCCGATCTAATGCCGTCGCCATCCGCCCCTCCAGACCGACCGGTCAGTCTCTCGACGGAGTATACTGGCCCGGGCACGGGCTGTCAACCGCCCGATCTGCCTCATCTGCCTCACAGCAGTTTCGGAACCGGGGGAGTTCCAGGCCTTGGGAGGGGCCCTGAGACTTCTCTCCCCACAGCGCGGGCTGGGAAAAGGGGGCAAGATGAGCGGCTCAGGAGGCGGTTTTTCGTCGGGGAGAGACGGATCCGGGAGTGTGCACGGACACGCCGCACCAGACACCCGGCGGGGAAGCGGAGCAGCCCCTCAGCTCGTGTCCCGAAACGGGCGCCCCAGGCTGAGTCGAAGCGTCCGGACCAGCGCAATCGCCGATCGAACCGGATGCGTCCCCCGATGGAGCCAGCGGAGCCGGTACAGCCGCTCACTCGCCATCGTCAACAAGAGAATCAGGTACCGCACCAGGAGGCTCGTGCCCTGGGGGTGACACATGGGCTCCCGCCCAGGGGCGGTCTTCGCCACGGTGAACGTCTCGTTCTCGATCTCCCACCGGCTCTTCGCCATCCGGTAGAGGGCGTGGCTCGGCACCGTGCTCTTCGGCCCGTCGCTGAGCCACAGCGCCTCGATGACCCGCCCCTCCGGCGTGGTCTGCGATCCGTGAAGACCCGCACCGTCGTCCAGCACAAGGCCTCCCAGGGATCAAAATCCTCCTCGTCCCACACCTCCACGCGGTCCTGCCCCTCGGTGACTACCGCCGTCGGCGGCTGCCCCGCGTACCGCCGCCCCGCCGCTTCCCGGAGACTCGGGACATTATCCTTCAGCCGCACCACCGCGTGGAGCCCCAGCGCCCCCACCGCGTGCAGGAATGGCGCCGTCGCAGACGCCCCATCCGCCACAACGTCGTCCGCACAGCGCCGCCCTCTCTCCCCCACGACCCGCGCACGGCACCGCTGACCCGCCGCCTGTTCACTGTCCCCCGGCCCCTACAGCTCTGCGTCGCACGGGACTGTCACGCCCACCCCCACTCCACGCACCATCACGCCAGGATGCCGGAACCCGAGCACCTCCCCCTCCGCCGTGCGAACAGGGTGGCAGGACGAACAGTCCACCCCCGGGGTCTTCACACACGCCTGTCGTCCTCCCCTGCCGGGCATCCTGGGAAGCCCGGCAACACCTTGTGGTGGGGGTGAAGGGGCGACAGGTAGGCGGGGTAACTCCCCCTCCCGGTATGTGCCTGAGGGCAGGAGCCCGAGGGACGGAAAACGCCGGGAAGCAGCCGGTAACCGAGGGCCCGAAATCCCGTGAGATGGGGGCCTCCCCTGTTATGCCAGGGGTGCCGGGCTGGCCAGACGGCGATGGTGGTAGTCGTCGGCGCCACCAGCATATTCCCTGTTGGTGTCTGCACAGCGAGTATCTGACGAAGCTGTAGATTGTTCAGCTTTGTACAGGGAAAGTTGACCTCCTCACCACGCGACCCATCCTCCGTCCACGAGGAGGCTGTGCCCCGTGACCATGGCCGCTTGGTCGGAGGCCAGGAAGAGAACCGCCGCCGCCACCTCCTCAGGCCGCGCCAGGCGTCCTGCGGGGATCCGGCGGAGGACCTCCTCCCGGAACCTGGGGTCGGCGAGCATCGGGCGGGTCAGCGAGGTCTCGACAAAGGTGGGGGACACGGCGTTGACGGTGACCCCGTAGGGGGCCCACTCGATGGCGAGGACCTTGGTGAGCAGGGTGACGCCGCCCTTGCTGGCACAGTAGGCGGCCCGGTCGTAGAAGCCCACGTGGCCCATCTCCGAGGAGATGTTGATGATGCGTCCGTACCGCCTCTCCACCATGTGCCGCCCCACGGCCTGGCAGCAGAAAAACAGCGCCTTCAGGTTCAGGTCGACGACTGCGTCCCAGTCCGCCTCCTCGACGTCCAGGGCCGGCTTCGGGATGTTGGTCCCCGCGCTGTTCACCAGGATGTCGATGCGGCCGTACCGGCCGAGGACGGCCCGGACGAGCTGGCGGACGTTGGCCACCGCGGTGATGTCGGCGGGGAAGATCTCCACGGGAGCCGCGGACTGCCCGAGTCCCTCCGCCGCGCGGGCGAGGTCCTCCGCGGAGCGCGCCGCCAGGGCGAGACTGGCGCCGGAGGCGGCCAGGGCCTCGGCGATGGCCCTCCCGAGGCCCCGGCTCGCCCCGGTCACCAGGGCGACTCGCCCTCGGAGGTCCACCGCGAGCCCGGCGCCCCGGACGTCCCCGGGCTCGGGGACGCCCTCAGCCGTCATCCGTCCAGAGGGCCAGCGCCCGGACGGGCGAGCCCGTGAGGCCGACAAACCTGAGGGGAAGGATCATCACGTAGAAGCCTGTGTGACGCGGGATTCGGTCGATGTTGGCCACGATCTCCGTGTGGGGCACGCACCGCTCCCCGTGGACGAGGTGGTTGGGGTACCGCGTGTCGGCCGGGTTGTCGGTGCTGGGCGCGTCCGTGCAGAGGTTGACGAGCCCCTGGTCCAGCAGCCACCGGGAGACCTCTTCGTCGAATCCCGCATACTCGTGGTTGAATCGCTCGGGGTCGGGCCACCTCCGCGAGGCGCCCGTGTAGCACAACAGCGTCATCCCCGGCCGCAGCACGACCCCGGCCCGCTCGAGGGCCCTCTGGACGTGCCGCAGCGTGATGTGCGTGCGCGGGGGGACCTCGCTCAGGTCGATCCACGCGGCCGGCGTGATGAGCGTGTCCAGGGGAAGGCGCTCCACGCTGAGGTCCGGGCGATCGCGGTTGAAGTGAAACGGGGCGTCGATGTGCGTGGAGACGTGGTCGCAGAGCACCATCCCGCACACCCCGTACCCACCGAAGGGGGACTCGGGGTGGATCCGGTGGCGCTTCACCTCGTCGTGGGTGAGGTGCCACCAAAACGCCACCTTGGCGTGACCCGGGTAAATGGGGATCTCGGGACCGATCTCCCTCGACAGGTCGAGGACGTGGGTCCGCCGCCCGAGGAGGTCCAGGACCACGTGAGGCTCGTACCCTCGGGACACGCGCGCTCCCCCCTTCCGGGCCGCTCGCCTCGGTGTTCGGAGCCCGCTCGATCCTCTCCTCCTCCCCTCCCCCTCCGGCGGCGCCTGTCCGACATCCCCTCGGAGCGGGGCATTATACTCACTGCCTAGCCGCGGGGGACGGCGGCCCCTCCGGCCGGCCTCCGGTGGGGGAGCAATGAGCTGTTGCGCGTGCGGGAGAGACCGTCTGGGAGACGCGGGTCCCCGGGCCCCCGGATCCGTGGACCACCTCGTCCGGACCCTCGCGCGGTCGTCCTTCCTCCCGCTCATCGCCCTCGACCCCTCGCACCGTGTCACGGTCTGGAACGCCGCCGCCGAGGAACTGCTCGGGTGGACGGCCGACGAGATGGTGGGACGACCCGCTCCCTTTGAGCCCTGCCCCGCGGACCCGTCGGCCGGCTGCCTGCCCGGAGGGGCCTTCACCGGGGCCGAAGTCCGGCTGCGGCGGAAGGACGACACGCTCGTCGACGTCGTCGTCTCCGCGTCGGTGCTCAGCGAGGGGGACGGCGCCCCCGCCGTGCGCGTCCTCCTCCTCCAGGACGCCTCCGAACGCCGGCAGGCGCTCGACCACGCGCACCGGCGGGCGGCTCTCCTGGAGAGGCTGATCGACCTCAGCGACGCCCTCAACCGCCCCCTCTCCGTCGCCGAGGTCGTGGAGGCCGTGGGCCAGGGCGTCCTCCGGCTCGGAGAGGCGGACCGCGCCGCCGTGTTCCTGCGCGACGCGGACGGACGCATGACCTGCCCGTGGGCCTCCGGCCTCTCACCCGGGTACGTGGCCCGCGTCCTCGAAGGCCAGCACGAGCTGCCGGCCGGGCGCCTCGTCACGGCGGGCCAGCCCTGCCCCGTGGAAGACCTGGCTGGGGGCCCCGTGGAGGGGGTGCGGGCCTTCCTCTTCTCCGACGTCGCCACGCTGCCGCCCACGACGCTGCTGCGCCGTCTCGCCGACGAGGAGGGGTACCGCGCCCTTGGGATCTGGCCCCTCCTGTACGAAGGGCGGATCCTGGGGGTCGTGACCTCCTACTATGACAGGCCGCGCGTGTGGACTCTCCCGGAACGGGAGGTCTTCTCCGCCTTCTGCCGCCAGGCCGCGACGGCCCTGGAGAACGCCCGCCTCCACGAGGCCCAGGTCCGGCGGACCACGGAGCTGGAGGGGCTTCTGGCCCTCAGCGCACGGCTCCGCGCCGGCCGCTCCCCCGACGAGATGTACCAGGTCCTCGTGGAGGAGGCCGTGCACCTGCTCGGCGCCCACGGAGGACGGCTCGCGCTCCTGTCGCCCGACCGCCGGAGTCTCGTCCGCGTGCGGGTCGTGGGCGAGCCCCCCGGGGAGCTGCTGACGCCCTACCCGGTCGAGGGCTCCGTGGCCGGCCGGGTGCTCGAGACCGACCTCCCCTACGTGACCGAGGAGCACACGGCGACCATCGGCCCGCTCGCCATCGTCCCACTCCGCTCCGAGGAAGGCGCCCTCGGGATCCTGGGCGTGCACCGTCTCCGGGGCGCGGGCCGTCCCTTCACGGCTTCCGAGGTCCGCCTCCTCCAGGGGATCGCGGAAATCGGAGGGACCGCCCTCCGGCGGGTCGGGCTCTATCGCACCCTGGAAGACGCCTACATCCAGATGGTCCTCGCCCTGGCCCGGACCGTGGACGCCCGGGACCGCTACACGGCCGGTCACAGCGAGCGCATGGCGGCGTACGCCGAGGTCGTGGCCCAGGAGGTCGGGTGCCGCCCCGACGAGGTCCGCGACATCCGCTGGGCGGCCCTGCTGCACGACATCGGCAAGCTCGGCATCCCCGACCACATCCTCAAGAAACCGGGCCCGCTCACCGAGGCCGAGTGGGGGGTCATGCGCCAGCACCCGACGATCGGCGAGGACATCCTCCGGTCGGCGGAGCGGATGGGGGCCGTGGCGAGCATCGTCCGCTCTCACCAAGAGCGGTGGGACGGCTCCGGCTACCCGGACGGCCTGCGGGGTCCCGAGATCCCGCTCGGGGCCCGCATCCTCGCCGTGGTGGACGCCTACACCGCGATGACCGAGACCCGTCTCTACCGGCGGGCCCGGTCACAGGCGGCGGCCCTCCGCGAGCTCCGCCGGTGCGCGGGCACGGCCTTCGACCCGGACATCGTGGCCGCCTTCTGCCGGCTGGCCAGGGCCGGCGCCCTCCCGGGGGGCGGGAGGGACCGGTAGGGGCCTACCCGCCCTCCGAGGTCTCCGCCTCGAAGGCCTCCATGTCCTCGTCGCTGAGGCCGAAGTGGTGGCCCACCTCGTGGATCACCGTCTTCCGGACCTCCTCCACGATCTCGTCGTCGGTGCGGCAGATGGCCTCGATGTTTTTCTGGTAGATGACGATCACCTCCGGGAGGTCGTAGAGGGCGAAGGGCGACCGGTCGAATTCGCTGGCCCCGTGGTAGAGCCCGAGGATGTCCTCCCCCAGCTCCGCCGCCACCTCCCGGGAGGGCCGGTCTTCCACGATGACCGCCACGTTTCTGAGGCGCTCGGCAAAGAGGGGCGGGAGCTCCTCCAGCGCCCGGGCGACGAGGCGTTCGAAGGCGGCGCGGCGCATGCTAGACCGCTCCCCCCGCCTCCAGGTGACGGCGGATCGCGGATTCGGCCCGGGGGACGATGGCGTCCCACTCAGCGCCCTCCACCCGGGTGATCGTGATGAAGTCGTTCAGGAAAAACACCTGCCGGACCCCGGGGATGCTGAGCAGGTCGCGGGCGAGGGCGGAGGCCGCCGTGGACGGGTCGGTGTAGGTCTGGCTCTTGCCCTGCGTCACCTGGCGGTTGACGACGAACTTCAGGGCGTTGACGTTGGGCGTGGGCTGGACGGTCACGACGAGCGGCTCGGCCACAGTCTTCCCCCCTTCACGGCGTCCGACCTCCGGGCGCATTCCAAGGTGCGGGCCAGGGGCCCCCGTTCACGACGACGTCCACCGCCCCGTTCGCGGGGAGGTGGATGCCCGGCGCCGGGGTCTGGCGGCGGATCCTCCCTGGGGGCCCTGCGCCCCCGGAGGCATAGCTCACCCGCCCCAGGCGAAGGCCCACCGACTCCAGGCGGTGAATGGCCGCGGGGAGGGCGAGTCCCCGGACGTCCGGGACGTTCCCGGAGCCTTGGCTCACGGTGAGCCTGACGGTCGATTCTTTGAGGACAAAGCTCCCGGGCGGGGGGTCCTGCGCCACGATCACGCCCACGCCCGCCCCCGGATCCTGGCGCCGGGACGTCACGACCAGCCCCAGCGCGAGGGGGCGGGCCGCCTCGGCCGCCTCGGCCACCGTCCGGCCCACCAGCCGGGGCACCTGCACGCGGGCCGCGGTCCACGCCGCGCGGTAGGCGAGCCCCCCGGCCCCGGCTACCAGCACGGCCCCCAGGGCGGCGAGGGCCCGGCGGGCTCGCAGGGTCCCGGCGCGGACGCGGCCTTCCCCCGCCGGAAGAGTGGCGAGGCTACCCCTGGCCTGCCATGCCATGCCGCATCGTCCCGGGCCGCGCGGGCGGGCCGAGCCGGCCGCCTGCGGCGCGGAGGCGCTCTCTTGCGGGCGCCCGGGCCCCATGGCCGTCAGTGGAGGCGCTGCGCGGGCCCCACGCCCGGGAGCTCCGTCGCCCACGACGCCCGGCGGGCAAAGGTCACCATCGGCGGCAGGTAGCCCCGGATCGTGGCGATGACCCGCTCCGGCGAGGTGAGGCCGGTCCCGGTGAGCAGCGTCCACCGGGTCTCGACCATGGCGCCCAACTGGAGGCCCAGCTCCATGGGGATGACACCCGCGTCGGCCAGCGGGAGGAACACCTCCCACCGTCGGGGCGGGCGCGGGATCCCGTAGGTCAGGAGCATGGCCTTGGCGATGCCCGTCACGGCCCCGCCCGCGTTGCTGAAGACGCCCACGATCTGCCCGACGCGCTCGGGGTCCTGGGAGACCGCCTCCACGTCCCGGGTGAACATCTCGAGGATCGGGACGGACGTGAGCACGCGGGCGAGCCTCCACCCGATCCGCACGGGGTCGAGGGTCCGCGTCCCCTGGACGACGAGACGGGCGCTCTCGTCCCCCGACGGGAGCCCGAAGCCCCGCGCCTTGAGGATGGTGTCGTGGGCCTCCTCCAGGAGGCGGGGCCGCTCCCGTTCCATCCGCTCCACGGCGCGGCGGGCGAAGGCTTCGCGGGCCCCAGGGTCGTTGTCGGCGAGCAGCCGGCCCCAGGTGAGGACCTCGTACACCACGGGCAGGATGTGGGTGTTGAGGGCGAAGGGCATGAGGATCCCCGGTGCGCTGCCGAGGGGGTTGCTCGTCCCCAGGCCCTCCAGGTAGTCCGAGATCGCCTCGCCGCTCAGCTCCTCCCGGAAGACGAGCCCGACCTCGATGTCGGAGTCCGGCCACGTCCGCTCGCTGGCCGGCTGCCCGTACAGGTAGGCGGCGACGACCTCGTCCTCTCCTCGGAAGAACTCCGCTAGGTACTCGAAGGCGGTCATCCGGCCTCCCGGGCGCGGTGGCCCCTGCGACCGATTCTAGTATACCCGCCCGGGAGGATGGTCGTCAGCCGACGCGCGTCCCTTCCACCGCGAGGTAGCGCTGCAGCACCTCGGGGTGGGCGCGGACCACGGCGCCGGACTCCTCCATCTGGATCCGGCCGTTCTCCAGGACGTACACCCGGTCGGCCACGAGCGCGGCGAAGACGGCGTTCTGCTCGGCGAGCAGGATGGCGACCCCCTCGTCGCGGATCTTCCGGAGCGTCTCCGCGAGGGTGCGCACGACCCCGGGGGCCAGGCCCTCCGAGGGCTCGTCCAGGAGGAGGAGCCTCGGGTTGCCCATCAGGGCCCGGGCGATGGCCAGCATCTTCTGCTGGCCCCCGCTCAGCTGGTCGCCCCGCAGCCGCGCGAGGGCCCGGAGGTCGGGAAACAGGGCCCACACGCGGTCGAGGCTCCACGGCCCCCCGGCGCGGTCCTCCTGCGCCCGCTGGGCCACCAGGAGGTTGTCGGTCACCGTGAGGTCCCGGAAGATGCGGCGGTCCTCGGGCACGTAGCCCACGCCCGAGGCGGCGATCGCGTGGGGCGGGAGCCCGGCGATGGGCTTCCCGGCCAGGAGGACCCGGCCCGAGCGGGGAGGCGTGAGGCCTATCAGGCTCCTCAGGGTCGTGGTCTTGCCCGCCCCGTTCCGCCCGAGGAGCCCGACGACCTCCCCCTCGCGGACCGTGAGGGACACGTCGTGGAGGACGTGGCTCTGGCCGTAGAAGGTGTTGAGGCCGGCGACCACGAGGAGCTGGGGCGCCCCCGCGGCCTCGCCGGCCCGCGCGGGAGACGCCTGCGCTCCCAGGGCCGCCCCCAGGTACACCTCCTGGACGCCGCGGTCGTCCCGGATGGCCGCGGGCGCGCCGTCGGCGAGGATGCGCCCGCGGTGCATGACGATGATGCGGTCGGCCAGGGAGAACACGATGTCCATGTCGTGCTCGATGAGGACGAAGGTGGTCTCCCCGGCCGACGCCACCCGCCGCAGCTCCGCCAGCACCTGCGGCTTCTCGCCCGGGGAGAGCCCGGCCGTCGGCTCGTCGAGGAAGAGCAGCCGCGGCCGGGTGGCCATGGCGATGGCGATCTCCAGCAGGCGCTGGGTGCCGTGGGAGAGGGAGGACGCCGGCGCGTCGCGGAACGGCTCGAGCCGCCACTCGGCGAGCACGCGCCCCACCTCCTCCGCGAGGCCCGCCACCGTCCAGGCCGGCCGGCCCAGGACCGCGCTCTGCCCGCGCCGGGCCAGGATCGGGACTGCCACGTTCTCGGCGACGGTGAGCTGGGGGAACACGCTGTTGATCTGGAAGGACCGGCTGAGCCCGAGCCGCACGCGGGCGTGGGCCGGCGCCCAGGTGATGTCCAGGCCCCCGAAGAGGACCCGGCCCCGGTCCGGCAGGAGCCGGCCGGTGAGGAGGTTCACGAGGGTCGTCTTCCCGGCGCCGTTCGGCCCGATGATGCACGTGACCGGCCCGGCCTCCACCTCGAAGGACACCCCGTCCACCGCCCGGAGTTCTCCGAAGGCCTTGACCAGCCCCTCGACGCGGAGGAGGGGACTCACGGCTCCGTAGCCGCCGGCGGATCGGCCGGGGCGGCCTGCGGGGTCGGCCCAGGGCGCAGGCGCCTCAGGAGCGCGCCGAGCCCCCCCACCACGCCGCCGCGGAAGCCCAGGACGAGGATCACGAGGACCGTGCCCATGGCCAACAGCCAGTACTGGGTGTGGCGCTCCACCACCTCCTTGATGAGCTCCAGCAGCACCGCCCCCACGATGGGACCGGTGAAGGTGGACGCGCCCCCGAGGAGGCTCGCCAGCACCGGCTCGCCGGAGGTGGCCCAGTGGGCCGTCTCCGGCCCCACGGTGTTCTCCAGGGGGGCCAGGAGCGTCCCCGCGAGGCCGGCCACGGCCGCCGAGAGGACGAAGGCCGTGAGCCGGTAGCGGCGCATGGGGATCCCCGCAAACTCCACGCGCTCGGGGTTCTCCCGCAGGGCCCGGAGGACGAGGCCGAAAGGGGACTGGACGATCCGCCACAGGCCCGCGACCGTCAGGATCGTCACCGCCATGACGAACTCGTAGTAGTGGCCGATCGGCGTCATGCTGACGGGGCCGACGCCGGGCAGCACCAGGGGAGCCCTCGGGATCCCGATGAAGCCGTTGTCGCCGCCGGTGAGGGCGACCCACTTCCACACCAGCGAGAACACCAGCATCCCGAAGGCCAGGGTCAGCATCGCGAAGTAGATGTCGATGTGGCGGACGCAGAAGAACCCGATGACGAGGCCGAGGAGGGACGCCACCACCACGCCGCCCACGACGCCGGCCAGCAGGGACGGGTAGGCCTTCAGGATGAACCCCGCGGTGTACGCCCCCGCCGAGTAGAAGGCCGCGTGCCCGAACGAGAGGAGCCCGGCGTAGCCGAACAGCAGGTTGAAGCCCATGGCGAACAAGGCGAGGATCGCGATCCGGGCGAGGAAGAACAGCGCGAAGCCCCTCCCGACCAGGGGGAAGAGGAGGAGCCCCGCGACCACCACCGCCCAGGCGGCCAGGGGCCACGCGCGGGAGGCGGCCGAAGCGCCCCCCACGGCTGCCCGGCTTCCGGCGCTCCCGCTCACGCCGGGCGCCCCCCGAACAGCCCCTCAGGACGCCAGATGAGCACGAGGGCCATCACGATGAAGGCCAGGGCGAGGTCGAAGACCGGGACGAAGAGCGTCCCGTAGGCCTGGAGGAGCCCGATGAGGAGGGCGCCCACGAAGGCCCCCCAGAGGTTCCCGAGCCCGCCGATCACCACCACGATGAAGGCGGTGATGATGATGCCCTCGCCCATGCCCGGCGACACCGTCTGAACCGGCACTGTGAGGGCGCCGCCCAGCGCGGCCAGGGCCGCCCCGAAGGCGAAGACCTCGGCGAAAACCCACGGCACGTTGATCCCGACCGCCGCCGCCATCTCCCGGTCGCTGCTGGCGGCGCGGACGAGCTTCCCCCACCGCGTCAGGTCCAGCACCGCCCAGAGGAGGAGCGCGACCGCGGCGCCGGCCCCCATGATGAAGAGGTTGTAGACGGGGTAGGGCCGACCCAGCACCAGCACGGCGCCGCCCAGGCTCGGGGGCATGGGGGGGACCTGGTAGATGGGACCCCAGACGATCTTCACGAGGTCGTCGAAGATCAGCACAAACCCGAAGGTGAGGAGGAGCTGGTAGGCGATGGGGAGCCGGTACACGGGCCGGATGAAGACGCGTTCCAGCACGACCCCCACCGCGGCGACGCCCGCGGCCCCCAGGAGGAGCGCGCTCCAGAAGGGCTGGTGGAGGGACGTCACCAGGGTGAGCGCGAGGTACGCCCCCAGCATGTACAGGCTCCCGTGGGCGAAGTTCAGGACGCGCAGCACGCCGAAGATCAGGGTCAGCCCGGCGGAGACCAGCCACAGGTACATGGCCCCCGACAGGCCCACCAGCCCCTGGAAGAGGAGTGTCCCGAGCACCCCGCCCTACGTGCCGAACAGCTTCGTGAAGGGGGGCCAGCGGTAGTACTCCGTCGCCGGGAAGACGCGGGTGTGCTCGATCACCGGCATCGGGTAGTTCGCGGGGTGGGCGATCCGCCCCCACGGGACCTCGTAGACGGCCTGGTGGTCCTCCCGGCGGAACACGCGCCGCCCGGCCGGCGTCTCCAGCGTCATGCCCTCCAGGGCCGCGATGAGGTCGGCCGTCCGGGTGCTGTGGGATTTCTCGATGGCCGCCTTGGCGGCGTACACGCAGGAGTACATGGTCTCGGACACGTAGCTCGGGTAGTGCTTCCACCGCTCCTGGAAGCGCGCCACGAACTGCCGGTTGAGCTGGGTGGCGGGGTACTGGAACCAGTACCGGCAGGACGCCCACACGCCGTCGGGGTAGTCCCGGCCGAGCCCTTCCAGGACGTCCATGGCGGCTCCCATGCCGATCATCATGACCTTGATCTGGTTGAACACGCCGAACAGCTTGGCCTGACGCACGAAGGCGACCGCCTCTCCCCCCCACTGCGTGCTGAAGATCCCGTCGGGCTTGGCGGCCATCACCTTGCTGATGTGGGAGGAGAAGTCGGAGGTGTTGAACTTGGCCCACGCCTCGGCCACATACTGCACGTCGGGCCGGAAATGGCTCAGCGTCTCCCGGAAGAGCCTCCAGGACGTGTACCCGTACTCGTAGTCGGGCGACACCGTCGCCCACCGCTTCACGTTGTAGAAGTCCTTGGCCACGAGGGCCGAGGCGATGCCGTCCTGGTAGACCGGGACGGAGATGCGGAACACGTGCCGGTTCTTCTTCTGGTAGACCTCCACCTCGTTGAGCTTCTCCGTCGCCGCATGGTGCACGATGAGGATCCGGTCCAGCTGCGGCATCACCTCGGCCGCGGCCAGCACGTCGCCGCTGCTGTCCACGCCGATGACCACGTCCGCTCCCCACTCCTGGACGTGGTAGCGCACGTTCTTCACCGTCGTGGCCGCCTTGAACTCCTCGTCCCGGAAGTCGATCTGCACCTCGCGGCCGAGGATGCCGCCCGCGCGGTTGATCTCCTCGACGGCCAGCCGACCTCCCCACTCCGCGAACTGGCCGTACCCCCCGTAGGGGCCCGAGAGGATCGTCTCGGCGCCGATGCGGATGGGCTTCGTCCCCTGGGCGTAGACCACGGGACGCACCGCGTCCCAGGTCCCCACAAGCGCCGCGCCCCCGGCCGCGGCAAGCCCCGAGGTGAGGAAATGCCGCCGCGTGATACGCCTCGCCATGCCGACCACCCCCCCTCTGTCTTTCTGCTCTCTTCTACGGGGGCGGGCGGGCCCCTGTTCGGGGCCGGGAGGCGGTCAGGCGTCAGGCGGTGCGCGGCTCCCGCGCCGGCACCGCGGCCGGGGCGGGAACGGCCCGAGGGGAGACCTTCCAGAAGGCCTGGAGCCGGTGGTCCCAGTCGTCCAGGATGCCGCGGGCCTGCTCGCTGCCTGTGGCCTCGTAGTGGGCGGTGACGAGCCCTCGGAGGGTCCGGATGTCGTCGGGGTCGGTGACCCGCGCGATCCCCACGAGGGCGGGGTTGTACCGCCTGGGGAACGTCTCGCCGTCGTCCAGGACGAACGCGACGCCGCCCGTCATCCCGGCCCCGAAGTTGCGGCCGGTCTCGCCGAGGACGACGACCGTGCCCCCGGTCATGTACTCGCAGCCGTGGTCGCCCACCCCCTCCACCACGGCCACAGCGCCGCTGTTGCGCACGGCGAACCGCTCCCCCGCCCGCCCCGCAGCGAAGAGCCGGCCCCCCGTGGCCCCGTAGAGGACCGTGTTGCCCATGATGACGTGCCGGTGGGAGGTCGGGAGGAGCGGATCCGGGGGCCGGATGATGATCTCGCCGCCCGTCATCCCCTTCCCCACGTAGTCGTTGGCCTCGCCCGTGAGGATGAGGCGCATGCCGTTGACGCACCACGCGCCGAAGGACTGGCCGGCGCTGCCGGTGAACCGGAGGGTCACCGTGCCGGGGGGGAGCCCCTCGTCCCCGTACCGGCGGGCGATGGCGGCGGCGATCCGGGCGCCCGCCGTCCGGTCGGTGTTGCGGATGGGGAACGTGCGGTCCACCGGGCGCCCTGCGACGAGGGCTTCGCCGATCTCCACCAGGATCCGGTCGTCGTAGGGAGGCCCGGGCCGGTCGTTCCGCTCCTGCATGTGGCGCCGGGCCCGGGTCCCCGACGGATCCGGGTCCGCGAGGAGGGCGTCCAGGACGAGCCGACGGGCCCGGGGGACCGGGATGTCGCGCCGGACCCGGAGGAGGTCCGGCCGCCCCACGATCTCGTCCAGGGACCGGAAGCCGAGGGACGCGAGGATGCGGCGCACGTCCTCGGCGATCGCCATGAGGAAGTTGATGAGCCGCTCGGGCGTGCCCGGGAACTTCGCCCGGAGGTCCTCCCTCTGGGTCGCGATCCCCACGGGGCAAGTGTTCAGGTGGCACTGGCGGGCCATGACGCACCCGAGGGCCACCAGGGCGGCGGTGCCGAAACCGAACTCCTCCGCCCCCAGCATCGCCGCGATGACCACGTCCCGGGCGACTTTGAGCCCGCCGTCGACGCGGACGCGGACGCGGCCCCGCAGGTTGTTGGCCACCAGGGTCTGCTGCGTCTCGGCCAGCCCGAGCTCCCAGGGGACCCCCGCATTCTTAATGGAGTCCAGGGGGGAGGCCCCCGTGCCCCCGTCGTAGCCCGCGATGTGGACGGTGTCGGCGTAGGCCTTGGCGACCCCCGCCGCAATCGTGCCCACCCCCGCCTCGCTCACCAGCTTGACCGACACGCGCGCCCGCGGGTTGCCCTGCTTGAGGTCGTAGATGAGCTGCGCCAGGTCCTCGATGCTGTAGATGTCGTGGTGGGGCGGCGGGGAGATGAGGGTGATCCCGGGCTGGGCGCGCCGGATGCGGGCGATTTCCTCGGTGACCTTGGTCCCCGGGATCTGCCCGCCCTCGCCCGGCTTGCTGCCCTGGGCCATTTTGATCTCCAGCTCCTGGGCGGCCCCCAGGTAGGCGGTGGTGACGCCGAACCGCCCGGAGGCCACCTGCTTGATGGCGCAGTTGGCCCAGTCCCCGTTGGGGCGCCGCGCGTAGCGCGCGGGATCCTCCCCGCCCTCGCCGCTGCTGCTCCGCGCCCCGATCCGGTTCATGGCGATGGCCAGGGTCTCGTGGGCCTCCCGGCTGATGGACCCGTGGGACATGGAGGACACGACGAACCGCCGCACGATGCTCTCGGCGGGTTCCACGTCCTCCAGCGGGATCGGGTGGCCCTCTTTGAACTCCAGCAGGTCCCGCAGGGCCGTCGGGGGACGGTGGTGGACCTCCCCGGCGTACGCCCGGTAGTCCTCCTCGCTCCCGCTCTGGGCCAGCTTGTGCAGCGTCCGCAGCACGTTGGGGTGGAAGGCGTGGTACTCCCCGCCCTTGCGGAAGCGGTAGAACCCGGGGTCCCCGAGGGCAGGCTGCTCGGCGCGGAACGCCTCCCGGTGGCGGGCCAGGACGTCCTCCGCCAGCTCCGCGAGGCCCACCCCGCCCAGGCGCGAGGGCGTGCCCGTGAGGGCGAAGTCCACCAGCGCGTGGTCGAGCCCCACGGCCTCGAAGATCTGGGCTCCGTGGTAGCTGCTCACCGTCGAGATGCCCATCTTCGACATGATCTTGAGGAGGCCGGACTCGATGGCGGTCCTGTAGTTGGCCAGGGCCTTGGCCCGGTCCTGACCGAGGCGGGCGGCTTCCTCGGAGACGAGGGCCTGGACCAGGTACGGACAGACCGCGCTCGCGCCGTACCCGATGAGCGCGGCGATGTGGTGGACGTCCCGCGCCTCACCGGTGTCGGCGATCAGGCTGACGCGCATCCGGAGCCCCCGGCGGATGAGGGACTGGTGGACGGCCCCGACCGCCAGGAGCATCGGGATCGGCGCGAAGCGCTCGTCCACCCCGCGGTCCGAGAGGACGAGGAGGGCCGTCCCCTCCTCCACCTGGTAGGCCGCTTCGTCGCAGAGCTGGACCAGCGCCCGCTCCAGGGCCTCCGCCCCGCCCGAGGCCGGGAAGACCGCCCGCAGGACCCGCAGGCGAAAGGGAGGGTCGGGCAGGGCCCGCAGGGCCTCGAGCTCCCCCTCCGTGAGCAGGGGGCTCCGCAGCTCCACCAACCGGGCGTGCTCGGGCGACTCCTCGAGGAGGCTCTCGCGCGGCCCCAGGAGGGTCCGGAGCGACATCACGAGCCGCTCCCGCAGCGGGTCGATGGGCGGGTTCGTGACCTGGGCGAACCGCTGCTTGAGGTAGTTGTACACGAGGCGCGGGCGCGACGACAGCACCGCGAGGGGCGTGTCGTCCCCCATGGACCCCACGGGGTCCTTGGCCTCGGTCACCATCGGCTCGAGAATCCGGTGGATCTCCTCCTGCGAGTAACCGAAGGTGACGAGGCGGCGCACGAGCGCCCCGGGGTCGGGAGCCGGGGACTCCTCCGCCTGGGGCGGCCGCACCCGCCCGGCGGCCAGCCACGCCCTGTACGGCCTCCGCGCCGCCCGCTCCCGCTTGATCACCTCGTCGGTGAGGATGCGTCCCGCCACGGTGTCCACCGCGATCATGCGGCCGGGCCCCAGCCGGCCCCGCTCCACCACCCGGGCCGGATCCAGGTCGATCACGCCCACCTCGCTCGCGACGATCACGAGGTCGTCCTCGGTGACGGCGTAGCGGGCTGGGCGCAGGCCGTTGCGATCCAGGGCGGCCGCCACGATCCGCCCGTCGGAGAACGCCAGGGCCGCCGGCCCGTCCCACGGCTCGGTAAGCCCCGCGTGGAAGTCGTAGAACGCCCGCAGCTCCTCGGGCATCTCCTCCAGGCTCTCCCACGCCTCGGGCACGAGCATCATCATGGCGTGGAGGAGGTCGCGGCCCGAGCGCACCAGGAGCTCGAGGACGTTGTCGAGCATGGCGCTGTCGCTCCCGCCCGGCTGGATCACCGGCACGAGGTCGTGCACCCTCTCGCGCCACACGGGCGAGCGCAGGTGCGGCTCCCGGGCCCGCATCCAGTTCATGTTCCCCCAGAGGGTGTTGATCTCGCCGTTGTGGGCGAGGAGGCGAAACGGCTGGGCCAGCGGCCAGCTGGGGAAGGTGTTCGTGCTGTAGCGCTGGTGGAACACCGCGAGGGCCGTCTCAAACTGGGGGTCCTGGAGATCGGGGTAGAAGCGCGGGAGCTGGGGCGCGACGAACATGCCCTTGTACACCACGGTCTGGTGGGAGAAGGAGACGATGTAGCAGTCGTGGATCCCCGCCTCCGCGAGACGGCGCTCGATGACCCGCCGGGTCAGGTAGAGGGCCTGCTCGAACTCCTCCGGGCCGAGCCGGTCGGGGCGGCCGAGGAGCACCTGCTCGATATGGGGGCGCGTGCGCGCGGCCTCCTCCCCGAGGGCGGAGACCACCACGGGGACGGTCCGCCACCCGAAGAACACCAACCCCTCCTGGATGACGGTCTCCTCCACGAGCGCGCGCGCCCGGGCCTGCCGCCGCGGGTCACGGGGGAAGAAGACCATGCCCACCCCCAGGTCGCCGTGCCGGGGGATGCGCACCTTGAGGCGGGCCAGGTCCGCGGCCAGGAGCCGGTGAGGGATCTGGGTCAGGACGCCCGCCCCGTCACCCGTCTTCCCGTCGGCCGAGACCGCGCCCCGGTGGGTCAAGTTGGCGACGGCCTCGAGCGCCCGCAGGAGAACCGCGTGGCTGCGGCCGCTCGTGGTGGCCACGAATCCAACCCCGCAGGCGTCGTGGTCGAACCGCGGATCGTACAGGCCCGTCATCCCGGTCCCAGTCCCCTCCTGGAGAAGAAGCGCTCGCGTATGTCAAAGCCCGAGGAAGCGATTCCCCTGAGAGGAACCCTCCCTCGGGCTTTTATCCCGACGGTGTAACGCCCGCCTGGGGCGCCTGTGCCGCTCGGTCCTGGCCGGTCCCTGCTCTGGACCGCGGAACCCTAGGCACACTCCCTCTCCCGCTCCTCTGGCTTGAGCGGAAAAGCGCGCAACAGTTGGCCTATTCGTACCAGACTTTGTCGAGGATTGTCAAGCACGGGCCCGGGATCGTTCGGACTCGGGGGAGTAGGCCTCTCGATCCCCCGGGTTCCGTTCGGCTACCGGCCGCTCGCGGCGCGGCCTCCCAGCGGCGTCCGGCGGTAGGCCACCTCCCCCCGGACGAGGGTCAGGGTCACCCGCCCCTGCCGATCGACGACCACGAGGTCGGCGTCGCAGCCCGGGGCGATCCGCCCCTTGCGGGCCAGCCCCAGGAGGCGCGCGGGCACGAGGCTCGCCGACATCACGGCCTCCCGCTCGCCGATCTGCGCCGCCTCCGCGAAGTTCCGCACGGCCTGGTGGAGCTGGAGGACGCTCCCCGCGAGGCTCCCGTCGGGAAGCCGCGGCGCCCCCCCGCGCACCTGGAGCGTCTGGGGACCCAGGGTAAACGTGCCCCGCTCCATCCCCGCCGCCGCCACCGCATCGGTCACGAGGGCGATCCGCCCGGGTCCGGCCACGCGAGCGAGGAGGGCGAGGACCGCAGGGTGGACGTGGACGAGGTCGGCGATCACGCTGACGACCACGGAAGGCAGGAGGAGCGCGGCGCCGGCGGCCCCCGGTTCCCGGTGGTGGAAGCCCCGCATGGCATTGAAGATGTGGGTCACCATGCGCACCCCCCACCGCACCGCCGCCCGGAGCTCGTCGTAGGTCGCATCGGTGTGCCCGGCCGACACGACCACCCCGCGCGAGACAAGCCACCGCACCACGTCCTCGGCGCCCTCCAGCTCCGGCGCGAGGGTAACGAGGCGGAGCGCTCCCCGGGCACGGCGCGCGGTCTCCATGATCTCGCGGACGGACGGGGACCGCAGGTCCTGCGCGCGGTGGGCCCCCCGGCGCAGCGGGTTCAAGAAGGGACCTTCCAGGTGGATCCCCAAAATCTCGGGGAGCGGGCCCGGGCGGGCCATGGCGTCGGCGGCCGCCTCCACCGCGCGTCGCATCTCCTCGAGGGGCGCGCTGATGATGGTGGGGAGGTAGGCCGTCACGCCGGTGGCGGCCAAGTACCGCCCGAGGATGTCGTAGGCTTCGGGCCCGCACCGCTGGCAGTCCACCCCCGCCCCTCCGTTCACGTGGAGGTCGATCAGGCCCGGCAGGAGCGTGTCCTCGGGGAACTCCAGGACATCCTCCGCCCCCGGAGGCGGCGGCCCGCCGCCCACGTGCGCGATGCGGCCGTTCTCGATGACGACATGCCCGGGGACGAGGTCGCGGTCGGGAGCGCGGACCACGCCTGCTGTGAGGACCATCACACCTCAGGTTCCTGCCGGGCGGCGCCGGCTCCTGCCCCCCGGGCGGGAGGCTGCGGGTCGTCCTCTAGAGAAGTGGCGATCTCGTGGACGAGAGCGTCCCCCGCAGCTTCGCCCCCGTGGTCGAGCTCCTCCAGGAAGGCGTCGGACGGGCCTATCCGGGTGCGGTCCTCGCCGTCCTCTTCCGCGACGAGGTCGTGGCCCGGATCGCCGTGGGGTGGGCAACCGGGACGCCTGCCCCCTACCCAGCAAGGTTGGACACCGTCTACGACCTCGCGTCGCTCACCAAGGTGGTCGCCACGACACCCCTCGTGCTCATGGCGGCAGGGGAGGGACTCCTGGGCCTCGACGACCCGCTCCCCAGGCACGTACCCGAATGCCCCCACGGGGAGGTGACGGTCCGCCACCTCCTCGCCCACACCGCCGGATTCCCGGCGTGGGTGCCCTTCTACCTGAACGCGACCGGCTACGACGCCATCGTCCGCCGCGCGGCGGCGGTCCCCCTCGTCTCCCCGCCCGGGGAGAGCACGCTCTACAGCGACGTGGGGTTCATCCTGCTCGGCGAGGTGGTCCGCCGGCGGCTTGGGCCGCTGGACCGCCAGGCGAGCGCGCGGATCTTCCGGCCGCTCGGGATGCGCGACACCCTGTTCCGGCCCCCGCCGGAGCTGCGTTCCCGCATCGCCCCCACCGAGGACGGCGCGCAGGTCGAGCGCGAGATGGCCGGCCCCGCAGGGCGCCGGTACCCCTGGCGCCGCTCCCTCATCTGGGGAGAGGTGCACGACAGCACCGCCTACGCCATGGGCGGCGTGTCGGGCCACGCCGGTCTCTTCGGGACCGCCGAGGACCTCATCGCCTACACGCGGATGTGGCTGGCGGAAGGCTCGGCGCCACACGGTCCCCGCCTCCCCCCCGCCTTGGTCCGCGAGGCGCTCTCGCCGCAGGATCCGAGCCGGTCCCGGGGCCTCGGGTGGGCCCTCGCCGGACCGGGCGCGTGGTGGGGCGGATGCCTCTCTCCCGACGCCTACGGACACACCGGCTTCACGGGCACGGCCCTCGTCGTCGACCCCGGGCACCGTCTCGCGATCGTGCTCCTCACCAACAGCGTCCACCTCGGCAGGGACAGGACGGGGATCGCCGAGTTCCGCCAGCGGGTCGCCTGTGCCGTGGCCCGCGCCCTGGTCTAGAGGGGAGGTTACACCGCCGTGACCTCCGGTGGGCATAGACAGGGGTGAGGAGGTGAGGTGCCGATGCGTCTCAGGAGGTACGGCGCACGGATCTTCGGGATCCTGGTGGCGGTCTCGGGCCTCCTCGTGGCCCCGCCCCGCGGCGCGCAGGCCCAGGCCCTCCCCGATCCCGGAGGCGTCACCCGCGAGGAGAGCACGACGACCGACCCGCTCGGGCACCGGGTCGTCGTCGAGCGCACGCTGGTCGACGGTCACGTGGTCCGAGAGGAGGTGAAGGTCACCTCGAGTGCGGGCCAGCTGCTGTCGGCCGTCGAGACCGTCTTTGACCCCCGGACAGGCCAGCCCGTGGCCCGGGAGACGGTGGCGGTCGCCGGGGGGACGGTCACCACGGTCGAGCAGAAGTTCCAGAACGGCCAGGTGGTGGCCATGGAGACGAAGACCGTCACCGTGGCCAACGGCCGCCAGGTGACGGTGGAGCGCGAGTTCGCGCTCGTGGGCGGCGTTCTCACCGAGGTCCGGCACGAGCGAACGGCCGAGGCGGTCGGGCACGGAGACTCCCCGTCCGCCTCGGAGGAGCGCGCGGCGAACCGCGACAGGGAGGCGGAGCGCTCCCACGAGGCAGGGGAGACCCGCGGGGGTGAAGGCCCGGAGCGGGGGGAGGACCGCCACTGACGTCCCGGGATCACGGCAGGAGCCCGGCTCTCCGGGCGCGAAGTGCGCAGCGCCCATGGATCGCTTCCTTGGCGTCGACGGGGGTGCCACCAGCACCACGTGCGTCGTAGCGACCGAGGAGGGCATGGTCCTCGGGGTCGGGTACGGCGGTCCCAGCAACCACATCCTGGCACCCGGAGGACGCGACCGGGCCCGCGCCGCGCTGGCCGAGGCGCTCGACCAGGCCACGGGCCAGCTCTCTCCCCGCCCGACGGAGTTTCGGGCCGCCCACCTCGGGATGACCGGCATCAACAGGGACACCCCGCAGGCCCGGGCGCTCCTCGACGTGGCGCGCGAGCTCCTTTCGGCACAGACCATCGGCGTCAGCAACGACGCCGAGGTCGCGCTGGCCGGCGCGCTCGCCTGCCGGCCGGGCGTGGTCCTCATCGCGGGCACGGGCTCGGTGGCCTTCGGACGCGACGGGACCGGGAAAGACGCGCGGGCGGGGGGATGGGGGTACCTCTTCGGCGACGAGGGGAGCGCCTTCGCTCTGGGGCGTGACGGGGTGCGCGCGGCCCTCGCGGCCCGCGACGGCACGGGTCCCCCGACCGCGCTCGTGGACCTCCTCCCAAAGGCGGCGGGCATGGACCTGCAGGATATCCCCCTGGCCTTCTACGAGGGACGGCTCGGACGACCCCACATCGCCGCCCTCGCCCCGGCCGTGACGCTCGCCGCGGCTGAGGGGGACCACGTGGCCCGGAAGCTCGTGGAAGAGGCCGCCGAGGCGCTGGCCCGCCTCGCCACCGCGGTGATCGGTCGCCTCACGTGGCCGGAGGCGACCATGGCCGTCGCCACGGTGGGCGGCGTGTTCCGGGCCGGGCCGGTGGTCCTCGCCCCTCTCCGCCGCGCCCTCAGCGCGCAGGCGGGCGGGGCGATCCTCGTGCCTCCCCGGTTCGCCCCCGCGCTCGGGGCCGTGCTCCTCGCGTTCCAGCTGGCGGGGGTGGAGTTCACCCCCACCCGCCTCGCGCTGCTCGCGGCCACGTGGGAGATGCGGACCGCGGGTCGGGGCCCCCGCGACGTCGTCTTCCGGTGACGCCCGTCCGCCGCGAGGTGATCGCGCGCCTCCGGGGCCAGCTCATCGTCTCCTGCCAGGCGGCGCCCGGAAGCCCCCTGCGCCACTCCTCCATCCTCGCGGCCCTGGCCCGCTGCGCGGTCCTAGGGGGAGCCGGCGGGATCCGGGCCGACGGGCCCGAGGACGTGGCCGCCATCCGTCGGGCAGTGGACGTGCCCCTCATCGGGCTCTACAAGCGCCGGGAGGCCTCGCCCGTGTACATCACGCCCACCGTGGAGGACGCGCGGCGCGTCGCCCAGGCGGGCGCGGACATCATCGCCGTGCAGGCCACCCGGGACCGCCAGCAGGACGCCGATCCCCTCGACCGGCTCATCGCCACGATCCACCGGGAGTGGGGCCTTCCGGTCCTGGCAGACGTCTCCACGGTGGACGAAGGTGAGGCCGCCTGCGCGGCCGGGGCCGACCTCGTCGCGACGACCATGGCGGGGTACACGCCGCACAGCCGGACGCTCCCCGGGCCCGACCTGGAGCTCGTCCGGGAGCTCGCGCGCGCCGTGCCGGTCCCGGTCCTTGCGGAGGGGAGGATCCGGACTCCCGAGGAGGCCGCCCTGGCCCTCCAGGCTGGGGCCTGGGCCGTGGTGGTGGGCAGGGCCATCACCATGCCGGAAGCCATCACCGCGCGGTTCGTGGAGGCCCTCCGGGAGTCGCCCGCCGGGGAGGAGCCGCCCCCTACACCTCCATGAGCAGGGGATTCGTCCAGGCGCGGCCTCCGTCGGGGCCCACGGCCTCGACCCGGACGTACCGCTCGTGCCCGCGCAGCGTATAGGCCGCTTCCCTCAGGAGCGCACCGGGAGAGACGACGCGCTGGCCCCACCGGCGGTCCGCCATGAACCGGATCTCCCGGGCACCCGGAGGTCCCACGCGGACCGAGACCACCTCCCCCTCCAGCGCCACGTCCTCCAGCACCACCCCCGTGGACGCGTAGAAGGCGCCCCGAGACAGGGCCTCCACGATCTTCTCGGCGTCGAGCGCCTCCGCCCGCACCAGGGTCCACCCCCGTCCGTAGTCGGGGAGCCGCCAGTGGGCGTCGTCGTTGGCGACGCCCCACAGGAGCTTCCCCCGGCTCAGGCAGTCGTCCCAGTGGACCTCGCTGTACCCTTTGGCGACGTCGACGTCGGTGTTGGCGTTGTAGACCTCGATGCCGGCCACGCCCTCGAGCGGAACCAGATCGTCCACCACGAGCCCGCTCCAGTAGGGGTGCGCCACGAACACCACCGCCCCCGCCCCGCGGAGCCGGTCGACGACCTCCTGGACAGGCATGCGGTGGCGCTCGGCCGCATCGCGGGGGACCCCGACCATTTCGCGCAGGCCCACGCCCACCAGGTGGTAGGGTTCCCCGAGGAGGGTGCGGCCCACATCGAGCTCGGTCCCGGGCAGGAGCAGCGGGGGGCCCCCGGGGGGCTCGGGCCGCGTGAGCTGGTTGTGGTCCGTGATGGCGAGGAAGTCGTACCCGTGCTCGCCGTACCACGCCACCGCGGCCTCGACCGACCGGGCGCCGTCGGACCGGGTCGTGTGGCAGTGGAACACTCCCCGGTACCACCGGCCGGGGAGCCGGAAGGGATTGAGGCATCTCATGGGACCGGTCCTCCTCCGACGCTGTCCTCCGGAGCCCCGGGCCATGGGCTCACGAGCCACCCGCGGGCGCGCTCCACCGCCCGCTTCCACTCCGCGTACCGCGCCTCGCGCACCCCTTCGGGCCACCGCGGCTCGAAGGTGCGGTCGACCTCGAGGTAGGCGGCCGTCGCCTGCAACGACTCCCACACGCCCGCGTCCAGGCCCGCCGCGTAGGCCGCCCCGAGGGCCGTCGTCTCGCTCACCCGGGGCCGGACGACGGGCACCCCCAGGACGTCGGCCTGCAGCTGCATCAGGACGTCGTTGCGGGACGCACCCCCGTCGACCCGCAGCGCCTGCACGCGCCTGCCCGCGTCGGCGGCCATGGCCTCCACCACGTCCCGGGTCTGGTAACAGATGGCTTCGAGCGTGGCCCGCACCAGGTGGGCCCGCGTCGCGTACCGGGTGAGGCCCACGATCACCCCGCGGGCGGTCATGTCCCAGTAGGGGGCGAACAGCCCCGAGAAGGCCGGGACGAAGTACACGCCCCCGCTGTCCGGGACGGAGGCCGCGAGGGCCTCGGTCTCCTGGGCGGTCCCGATGAGGCCGAGGTTGTCCCGAAGCCACTGGACTGCGGCGCCCGCCACGGCCACCGCCCCCTCGAGCGCGTAGGCCGTGCCCTGGGGGAGCGCGTAGGCCGGCGTGGTGAGGAGCCCGCTGCGGCTCGCGACCGGCGAGGGCCCCGTGTGCTGGAGGAGGAAACACCCGGTCCCGTAGGTGTTCTTGGCGTCCCCGGGCCGGTGGCAGGCCTGCCCCAGGAGCGCCGCCTGCTGGTCGCCCAGGTCTCCGCAGACGCGGACGCTCTGGCCCAGCGGCCCGCGGGCGGGGGTCACGCCGTAGAGCGCGCTACTGAGGCGGATCTCGGGGAGGATCGACCGGGGGATCCGGAAGAGGTCCAGCAGCTCCGGAGCCCAGGCCATCTTCCGCACGTCCATGAGGAGGGTCCGGGAGGCGTTGGTCACGTCGGTGACGTGGACCCCTCCCTCCGGTCCTCCGGTGAGCCACCAGATGAGCCAGGAGTCCACCGTCCCGAAGCAGATCTCCCCCCGCTCGGCGTGGGCGCGGGCGCCCGGGACCGTGTCCAGGATCCACGCCGCCTTGAGGGCCGAGAAGTAGGTGGCGATCGGGAGGCCCGTCAGGGAGCGCACGGCCGCGTCGTGCCCGCGCGCGATCAACGTCTCGCAGGCCTCCTTCGTCCGCGTGTCCTGCCACACGATGGCGGGGTAGAGGGGACGGCCCGTGGCGCGGTGCCAGAGGATGGTGGTCTCCCGCTGGTTCGTCACCCCCAGGGCGGCGAGGCGCGCGCCCCGGTCCCCCTCGGCCCCGGCCTGGGCCAGGGCGGCGCGGGTCACCCGGACCGCGGCCCCCCAGATTTCCTCGGGGTCGTGCTCCACCCAGCCGGGACGGGGGGTGAACTGCCGGTGCTCGGCGTAGGCGCTGGCCACCGGGCGGGCGGCGGCGTCGAACACGATGCACCGGGTCCCCGTCGTGCCCTGGTCGATGGCGGCCACGAGGGGGGACCGCTGCTCCCTCACTTCTCCACCTCCACGAGCCCGCGGACGAACCACCGCTGGGCCAGCACGATCACGGCCACGGGGATGACCATGGCCATGACCGTCGTGGCCATGATGAGGTTCCAGTCGGTCGCCGCTTCCCCTCCCCCGATCATGCGCACGATGCCGATGAGGATGGTCTGGCGCGCCTGGCTCGTGGTCACGAGCAGAGGCCACAGGTACTGGTTCCACCCGTAGATGAACAGGACCACGAAGAGCGCGGCGATGTTGGTCCGCACCACCGGCACGACGATGCTCCACAGGCACCGCAGCGGTCCGGCGCCGTCCATGACCGCCGCGTCGATCAGCTCCTCCGGGACCGAGAGGAAGACCTGGCGGAACAGCAGCGTGCCCGTGGCCGACACCATCAGCGGGACCGTGAGGCCGCCCATCGTGTCGATGAGGCCCAGGTCCGAGACGACCTTGTAGGTGGGGATGATGCGCACCTCCACCGGGAGCATGAGCGTGATGAACACCAACCAGAAGAGCTCCATGCGGAAGGGGAAGTCGAAGAACACGACCGCGTAGGCCGACAGCACCGAGAGCCCGACCTTCCCCACCGCGATGAGCAGGGCCATGAGGGCCGTGTTCTGCAGCAGCACCCGCACCGGCACGCCCGACGTCCGCTCCCCCGAGCCCGACGTCCACGCCTGGACGTAGTTGGACGCCGCCACGGGGCCGGGGACGAGGGGCATCTGCCCGCGCCCGATCGTGGCCGCATCGTAGGAGGAGCCCACGAACGCCACGTACACGGGAAAGGCGAAGACAAAGACGCCGGCCAGCAGGACGAGGTGGGTGGGGAGCGCCCGGCGGAGGGTTCGCATGGTCACCCGTAGTGCACCCGGTGCTCCAGGTGCCGGAACTGTACCGCGGTGAGGAGGACCACGACCGTCATGAGGACGACCGACTGCGCCGCGGAGCTCCCGAGGCTGTGGTTGATGAAGCCGTCCACGTACACCTTGTACATGAGCGTCTCCGTCGCCTCCCCCGGTCCGCCCTTGGTCAGCGCGTCGATGACGCCGAAGGTGTCGAAGAAGGCGTAGACGAGGTTGACGACGACCAGGAAGAAGGTGGTGGGCGACAGCAGGGGGAACACCACCGACCAGAAGACGCGCCCCGGCCCCGCCCCGTCCACCGACGCGGCCTCGACGAGCGACCGCGGGATGGCCTGCAGCCCCGCCAGGAAGAAGATGAAGTTGTAGCTCACCTGCCGCCACGCCGCGGCCAGGGTGACGAGCACGAGCGCGTGGGTGCCGTTCAGGGTGTAGTCCCACGGGACGCCGTGGGCCCGGAGCCACCGTCCCAGGAGGCCGATGGCGGGGTGGAAGAGGAACAGCATGAGGACGGCGGCGACGGCCGGGGCCACCGCGTAGGGCCACACGAGGAGCGTGCGGTACACCGCCGCCCCGGGCATCGGCCGGTTGGCCGCAAGCGCCAGCCCGAGGGCGGCCGCGAGGGTCACCGCCACCAGCGTCAGGGAGAAGAGGATCGTGACGCGCAGGGCGCCGAGGTAGAGGGGGTCGGTGAAGAGGGCGACGAAGTTCCCCAGCCCCACGAAGCGGGCCCGCAGGCCGAAGGCGTCGGTGACGTACACCGACTGGGAGAGGGCCTGCGCGGCGGGCCACAGGAAGAACACCACGGTGAGGGCCAGCTGGGGCGCCAGGAGCGCGTAGGGGAGCCACCTGTTGCGGAAGACCACCCGCCGGCGCATCGGGGGGGAGGACCGGACCGACCCCTCCTAGCGGTTCTCCCGCTGGAACTCCCGGAGGACGGCGTTTCCCCGCCGCACGGCCGAGTCCAGCGCCTGCTTGGCCGTCTGCTTCCCCTGGAAGGCCTTCTCCACTTCCTCGTAGATGATGATCCGGATCTGGGGGAGGTTCCCGAGCCGGATCCCGCGGGAGTTCGGCGTCGGGCGCGTCCGGGTCAGCTGCTGGTAGGCGACCCACGCGTCGGGGTTGTCGCGGTAGTAGCCCAGGGCCCGCATCCTCTCCACGCCCGGGAACGTGACCGGGAGGTACCCCGTCTCCATGGCCCAGCGCGCGTCCACCTCCGGCCGACTGATGTACCGGAAGAACTCCGCGACGCCGCGGTACTGCTCGGGAGTGGCGTCGGGGCGCCGCATCACCCAGAAGCTCGCGCCGCCGATGATGGAGTTGTACGGGGCGCCGGGCACGTCCGGGTAGTAGGGCAGGAAGGTGACGCCCCAGGCGAACTTGGCCTCGCGCACAACCCGGGCGCGGAGGGCCGAGGACGCCTCGAGGATCGCGCACTCGCCCGAGGGGAACAGCCCGTCCGGCGTCGCATCGCGGCCCCCGTAGGTGAAGGTCCCCTCCCGCTGCATCTCCACGAGCGTCTCCAGGTGGCGGACGTAGAGCGGGCCGTTGATGCGCAGCTCGGCATCCAGCCCCCCGAAGCCGTCCTCCCGCGTGGCGAAGGGCACGTTGTGGATGGCGCTGAACTGCTCCAGCTGGATCCACGAGAACCAGCTGCTGGACAGCGCGCAGCGGGCGGCGCCCGCGCTCCGGATGCGCTGGGCGGCCACCCGCAGCTCGGGCCACGTGCGCGGGGGGCGCTCGGGGTCCAGGCCCGCGCGCCGGAAGGCGTCCTTGTTGTACCACACGACGGCCGTGGAACTGTTGAAGGGCATCGACATCATCCGCCCGTCGGGGAGGCTGTAGTAGCCGCGGACGGCCGGGAGGTAGAGGCTCGGGTCGAAGGGGACCTTGGCGTCCCTCATGAGCTGGTAGACGGGGTAGACGGCCTCCTTGGCCGCCATCATGGTGGCGGTCCCCACGTCGTAGACCTGGGCGATGAGCGGGGCGCGCCCCGCCCGGAAGGCCGCGATCACCGCCGCCAGGGTGTCCGTGTAGGACCCCTTGAAGACGGGCGTGACCCGGTAGGTCGACTGGGAGGCGTTGAAGCCGGCGACGATGTCCTCCAGGACCTTGCCCAGGGGATTCGCGAGAGCGTGCCAGAGCTCGATGGAGACGCGCGCCTGCGCGCGGGCTGCGGGCGCGGTCCCGAGGGCTACGGTCACCACCATGAGGCCCAGTGCGAGGAGGCGAGCCCCCCACCTCCCCCGACCTCGGCAACGGTTCGTCCTTACCACCCCCATGGCCTGACGGGTGCTATCTGCGCCATGGCTTTGTTGGCGCCGGGACACGCCGGCTCCTCCCTCGGGCGGGGCGCCGCGCCGGGCGGGACGCGGGGAGGAGCCCGCGGAGGTCCTCCAGCACGAACTCGGGACGGACGGGGGCCCGCGCGAGGTCCTCGCGCCGCGTCGCCCCGGTGAGGACGAGGGCCGTGTGCATGCCCGCTCGGATCCCCATGACGATGTCGGTCTCCAGGCGGTCGCCCACCATGAGCGCGCGGTCGGCGGGGACCCCCAGACGCGCGAGGGCGGCCCGCGCCATGACGGGCGACGGCTTCCCCACGACCTCCTCCACCCGCGCCCCTGTGCAGGCCTCGATGGCGGCCGTGATGGCCGCGCAGTCCGGCAGCCCTCCTCCGGGCGTGGGACAGTAGGGGTCGGGATTCGTGGCCACGAAGCGCGCCCCCCGCCGGATCGCGGCGTAGGCGACGGAGAGCTTCCTGTAGTCGAAGCTGCGGTCGAAGGCGGCCACCACCACGTCGACGCGCCGCGGGTCGTCGGTGAGCTTAAACCCCGCCGCCTCGAGCTCGGCGCGGAAGGGGGCCTCCCCGATCACGAACAGGCGGGCGCCCGGCGCGTGATCCAGGAGGTACTCCACCATGACCCGGGAGGAGTTGACCACGTCCTCGACCGCGGCGGGGATACCCAGGCGCGTGAGGCGCGCCGCGTACTGCTCCCGCGTGAAGAGGGGATTGTTGGAGAGGAAAACCACCCGCCGCCCCCGAGCGCGCAAGGCCGCGATGGTCGCGCGCGCCCCCGGGAGGAGGCGTCCTCCGAGGTACACGGTCCCGTCGAGGTCGAGGACGTAGCCGTCGAAGAGTCCCGGATGCACGTGGGGGAGATCCGCCTCCTCGCCGGTCCCGGCGCCGGGGCTCGCCCCCGGCCGACGGGACTCCCAGGAACTCAAAACGCCAGGGGGGTTCGCCGCGGCGGACCGGCCCTTCCTCCACACGAACGCTCTGGGGGGTGCTCCCGGCCGGGGCGGGTCTTCTCCAGGACATCTCAACGTGTCATGCTCACCTCCGGATCCTTTTCCCGTCGCTCCCGCGAGGAGCAGGAGACCCTTCTGCTGACGGACCGTGGGAACCACGCCCTGGCCGCGCTCACGCCTGCGGGCCCCCTCCCCGAGGCGGTCGCCGAGGCGTGGACGACGCTGAATCGCGGAGAGTGGGAGCGGGCCCGGGAGCAATTTCAGGCCGTGCTGGCCCGCGAGGACCTCCCCGAAGCCTGGGAGGGCCTCGCCTGGGCGGCCTGGTGGCTCGACGAGGCCGCGGTCCTCGTCGACGCCCGGGAACGGGCCTACCGGCTCTACCGCCGGCGGGGGGACCACAGGGGGGCGGCGCGGGCGGCCACGTGGCTTGGCCTTGACCACATCGATTTCACGGGCGAGGCGGCCGTCGCCCACGGGTGGCTGAGGCGGGCCCACCGACTCCTCGCCCAGGTTCCCCCTTCGCCCGAGCACGCGTGGCTTCGCGCCTTCGACGCCCATCACGCGCTCATGGCCGACAAGAACCCGGCTACCGCCCAGAGGCTGGCCGCGGAAGCCGCCGCCATGGGCGAGGCACTCGGCATCGCCGACGTCGAACTGCTCGGCCGGGCACTCGAAGGCCTCGCGCTCGTGAGCCAGGGCATCATCCGCGACGGAATGCGCCCGCTGGACGAGGCGACGGCCGCCGTCGTGTCCGGAGAGCTCGCCGACTTGCAGGCCATGGGATTGACCTGCTGTTACCAAATCTACGCCTGCGAGCGGGTCCGCCACTATCCGCGCGCCGCGGAGTGGTGCGACCGGGTCAGGGAATTCGGCCGCCGCTGGCGGTGCACCCTGCTGCTGGCGGTGTGCCGGACCCAATACGCGGGCGTCCTCCTCTGGCAGGGCGCCTGGGCGGAGGCCGAGGCAGAGCTCGCCGCCGCCACCCGAGAACTCTCCCGTCTCCGCCCGGCGCTCTTGGGGGCCGCCGTCACCCGGCTGGCGGAGCTTCGGCGCCGCCAGGGACGGTGGGACGAGGCCCTGCGCCTGTTCAAGCAGGCGGAGTCTTCGACCGCGGCGCTTCTCGGACGGGCCGAGCTCGCGCTCGACCAGGGAGACGCGCAGGCCTCGGCCGAGCTCGCCGAGCGGTACCTGCGACGGTTCGCGCCGGAGAATCACACCGAGCGCCTCCCCGGCCTGGACGTCTTGACCCGTGCGCTCGCGGCGCTCGGCGACCTGGAACGGGCCCGGAAGACCCTCCTCGACCTCGAGGACACGGCCGCGACCCTGGGGACCCCACCCGCCCGGGCCGTCGCCCGCTTCGCCGGGGGTCTCCTCGCCGCCTCCTCGGGAGACTCCCAGGCCGCCCGGGCGTCCTTCGAGGACGCCGTGGACCTCTTCGCGAGCTCCAGCGCCCCCTTCGAGGTGGGGCGCACCCGACTGGAGCTCGGGCGTGCGCTCGCCGCGCTGGGTCGCCGGGAGGCGGCGGCGGCCGAACTCCGGTCCGCCCTCGGCGTGCTCCAGGACCTGGGGGCGGCCCCCGAAGCCCGGCGGGCGGCGTCGCTCCTCCGGGGGATTCCGGGTCTGCCGGGGCGCCCCTCCCCCCGGATCCCGCCGCTCACGGAGAGGGAACTGGAGGTCCTCCGGCTGGCCGCCCAGGGCCTGACCGACAAGGAGATCGCGGCCCGGCTCCACCGCAGCGAGCACACGATCCACCGTCACCTCGCCAACATCCTCGGGAAGCTCGATCTCCCCTCCCGCACCGCCGCGGTGGCCTACGCCCTGCGTCAGGGAGTGCTGTAGGGGCGTCAGGCGGGCTCTCTCACAGTGGCCCGACTGGCCCGTCTCGGCCATACCGGCGGAAGGGACTGCGTGGTGTGAAGAAGCGAAGCAACGTCGAGGTGGAACCGGTACGCTTGGCTGTGCAGGCCCGGGCGCCGGTCCGTGGGTCGGCCCAGGCCGAGCTGGAGCGTGGGAGGGATGACCGTGAAGAAGGTCGTGTGCCCGCCGTGCGGCATGGAAATCATTGGACACACAGATGACGAGATCGTGCGCAGGGTCCAAGAGCACGCCACGAGGGAGCACGCCACCGATCTCACCCGGGAACACATCCTGGAGGTGGCGACGGAGGACTAGGCCGGGGGGCGATGCCCCAGGCAGACGGACGGGAACTCGTTCAGGGAGCCCCCGTGGGGCGCGGGCGAGAGACCCCGTCGACGTGCAGAACCGCGCTCGCCCCCCCTGCTCGAGGCCGTCCCCCGATCGCCTCTCGTCCGGGGGCCCCCTGAACGAGCACAGGTCCCTGTCTATCGTCGCAGTCGCCCCGTCGCGCGGCGGAGACGGTGCCGCCCCGCGGGAGAAGGAAAGAGGAGGCGAGGCTGTGGCACGGATGCAGAAGAAGAGCATCAACACGCCCGACGAAACACGCTCCTTCGACTCTTTCAAGATGGATCTGGCGAGAGTGGATGGCGTCACCTTCGGCCGCTCGATTCTGCAACCGGGATGGAAGTGGTCGACGCGCATGAAGCCTGTCGTCAAGACGGAAAGCTGCCAGGTCCCTCACACCTTCTACCAGGTCTCCGGGATCACCCACGTGGTCACGGACGGCGGGACGATGATGGACTTCGGCCCGGGGGATCTGGGGATTGTCCCGCCCGGACACGACGCGTGGGTCGTCGGAGACGAGCCGGCCGTGGCGATCGATTTCACCGGCGAAGGGGGCTTCGCAAGACCCGCTCGTCCCCCCCGGCCGTCGGTGTCGGCTCGCCCCTCCGCCCGGCCTCGGGGGAGGGTGGGAGTACGGCGATTCGGCCTGTACGTTCCGGGAGCCAGCGGGCCGGGAGGGCCCACGCGTGCCCCGCCCCACCGGCGGGGAGTCGCCGGCGCTCCGTGGAACACTCCTCTACGGATTCCCCACGCCGGGAGGTGTGTGATGCCGGGGCGGCACTTCCTCCAGATTCCGGGGCCGACCAACGTGCCCGAGCGCGTCCTGCGGGCCATGGACAGGGCCGTCATCGACCACCGGGGGCCGGAGCTCCCCGCCCTGGTGGACGAAATCCGGTCCGGCCTCAAACAGGTCTTCCGGACCACCCGAGGCGAGATCGTGCTCTTCCCGGGGTCCGGGACCGGGGCGTGGGAGGCGTCCATCGTGAACGTCCTCAGCCCCGGGGACAGGGTGCTGGCCTTCAACATCGGCCACTTCAGCCACCTCTACGCCGAATGCGCCCGCCGGTTCGGCGTCGCCGTCGACGAGGTGGACCTGCCGTGGGGGAACGCCGTCCCCCCGGACCTGGTGTATGACCGCCTCTCTCGCGACGTCCGGCACACGTACCAGGCGGTGATGGTGGTCCACAACGAGACGTCCACCGGCGTCACCTCGGACCTCGCCGCCATCCGGGCGGCGATGGACAGGGCGCGACATCCGGCCCTGCTGCTGGTGGACGTGGTGAGCAGCCTGGGCAGCATCGACGTCCGGGTGGACGAGTGGCGGATCGACGTGGCCCTCACGGGGACGCAGAAGGGCCTCATGATGCCGCCCGGCATGGCGATCCTCTGCGTGAGCCCGCGCGCTCTGGAGGAGAGCGCCCGGGCCGCCTCCCCCCGCTACTTCTTCGACTGGAGGCCTGTCGTGGAGGAGATGCGGCGGGGCTACTTCCCCTACACGCCCGCCACCCTGGCGCTCTTCGGCCTCCGCGAGGCCCTGCGCATGCTCCAAGAGGAAGGTCTGTCCGCCGTCCTGGCCCGGCACCGGCGGCTCGCGGAGGGCGTGCGCCGGGCGGTCTCGACCCTGGGGCTCCAGATCCTCTGCAGGGACCCGGACCGCTATTCCCACAGCCTCACGGCTGTCGTGACGCCGGACGGAGTCGACGCCGACGCCGTCATCCGCACGGCGTCACACCGTCTCCACCTCTCCCTCGGCACCGGCCTCGGACGGCTCAAGGGGAAGGTGTTCCGGATCGGCCACCTGGGGGCCCTCAACGAGCTGGAAGTCCTCGCCACGGTGGCCGGGGTCGAGATGGCCTGCCACCTCGCCGGGCTGCGCGTGCCCCTCGGCGCCGGCGTGGCCGCCTGCCAGGAGTGGTTCCTCGCGGAATCCGGCGCTCCCGCGGCGTCCCGCGGCTAGCTATAGCGGCTAGCCCCGCACGAGGCGGCACGCCTCCACCGGGAGCTCCACGAGGACCTGGGCCCCGCCCTGAAAACTGTGCCGGCTCGACGTGAGGGCCCGGATCTGGAGCCCCCCGGGGAGGGCGATGCGGAGGTCCTGGAGATCCCCCAGGTAGGCGTGCTGGACGAGCCGCCCCGGCACCGTGTTGCCGCCGGAGGGCGGCCTGAGGCTCGGCCCGTGCACGCGCACCGCGTGCGGGCGAATGCACAGCACCACCTCCTCGCCGGATCGGAAGGAGGAGGAATCCGCCGTCCTGAGCTCGAGCTCGCCGCAGCGGACCACCCCCGGCTCCACGAGCCGCCCCGGCAGGCAGTTGGCCTGCCCGATGAAGGAGGCCACGAAGCGCGACTGGGGGGCCTCGTAGATCTCCCGCGGTGTGCCGATCTGCTCGATGCGCCCGGCGTTCATGACGGCGATCCGGTCGGCGATCACCATGGCCTCGGCCTGGTCGTGGGTCACGTACACGGTGGTGATCCGGGTCTCCTCGTGGATGCGCCGGATCTCGAATCTCATCTGCTCGCGGAGGTTCGCGTCCAGGTTGGAGAGAGGCTCGTCCAGGAGGAGGGTGTCGGGCTCCACGACGAGCGCCCGGGCGAGGGCCACCCGCTGCTGCTGGCCCCCCGAGAGCTCGTGGGGGTACCGCGACTCGAACCCGGCGAGGCCCACCACCTCCAGCATCCGCTGGACGCGGCGCCCGACCTCCTGGCGGGGGAGGCGCCGCATCTCCAGGCCGAAGGCGACGTTCTGGAAGACCGTCATGTGCGGCCACAGGGCGTAGCTCTGGAACACCAGGGACATGCGCCGGTGCTCGGGGGGGACGCCCCCCCGCGGGCCGGAGATGAGACGCCCTCCAGCCCACACCTCGCCCCCGTCCGGGACCAGGAACCCGGCCAGGATCTGCAGCGTGGTCGTCTTCCCGCACCCGGAGGGACCGAGGAGGGCCAGGAGCTCGCCGTCCCGGACGGTGAGGGTGATCCCCTCCAGCGCCGTCACCGGGCCGTAGCTCTTGCGGACCTCGACCAGCCGGAGCTCCGCCACGGGGCCACCTCAGGTGCTGGACCGGCGCACGAGGACGGTGCTCCCGAACAGCCGGTAGGCCAGGGCCACGAGGCCGAAGGTGAGGGCCATCATGATGATCCCCAGCGTCGAGACCGGCTCGTAGTTCCCGTAGTCGGAGAGGTCGAAGATGAGCGTGGTCATCACGGCCGTCGCCGGGGTGAAGAGGAACACCGCCGAGCTCAGCTCGCGTAGCGACGGGATGAAGGTCATGAGCCAGCTGGCGAGAACGCTCCGCCGGAGCAGCGGGAGCGTGATCCTCCGGAAGGTCCGGAGCTGGCCGCAGCCCAGCGTCCGGGCCGCGTGCTCCAGGTCCACGTCGATGCCCCGGAGGGCCGCCTCGCTCCCCGCGTAGGCCACGGGGAGGAAGCGGGTGGCGAAGGCGACCACCAGCATCCACCCCGTGCCGTAGAGGACGATGGGAGGGCGGGCGTAGGCGGCGAAGAACCCGATCGCGAGGACGATCCCCGGGACGACGAAGGGGGCCATGGCCACGTAGCCCAGCACCCAGGCGCCCGGCAGCAGCCGCCGGCTGGAGGTGTACGCCGTGACGACCGCCAGGACCGTGGCGATCGTCGCCGCGGCCGCGGCGTAGGTGACGCTGTGCTGGATCGCCTGGCGGGCCGCGAGGTTGTCCACGAGGGCCCACCGGTACCACTGGAGCGTGAGGTTGCCCGGGACGGGGCCGCGCCCCCAGGTGCGGGAGAGGGACGTGGCCACGAGGGCAACGTACGGCAGGACGAGCGACAGGGCCGGCGGGGCGGCGCAGAGGAGGAACACGGGCCACCGCCAGGGGCCCAGCCGGAAGGGCTCCCGGACCCCTCCCTTCCCGCTCACCGTGGTGAACCGCCCCCTCCGGAGGAGGCGCTGCTGGAGGAGGAACAGGCCCGCCGTCACGGCCAGCAGGGGGACGGCGTAGGCCGCGGCCAGGTTGGGGCGGGTCGGGTACTGGAAGAAGAGGTAGAGCTGCGTCGTCATGACCTGTTGCCGGGCCGGGATGAGGAGGAAGGCCGGCGTGCCGAACTCCGCCAGCGCCTCCAGGAAGGACATGAGGGCTCCGGCCAGGATGGCGGGGCGGACGAGCGGGAGCGTGATCCGCCAGGTCGTCCGCGCCCACCCGGCGCCCAAGAGCGCCGCGGACCGCTCCATCTCCGAGGGGACCATCTCCAGGGCGTTGTTGACGAAAGCGAAGGCATAGGGGTAGCTGTACAGCGCGATGACGAAGACGGCCCCTCCCAGCGAGTAGATGTTGAAAGGGCCGCGGGGCGCGCCGGTGAGCGCCACCCACGCACGGTTGAGCCACCCCGAGTGGGGTGCCGCCAGGAAGATCCACGCCGTCGCCCCGAGGAACGACGGCGTCACGAACGCGGCGAAGACGAGGAGCCGCAGGACCTCGCGGCCGGGAATGTCCGTCCGGCTGGTTGCCCACGCCATGCCCGTGCCCACGATCACGGCGACCACCGCCACGCTCCCGGCGAGGAGGAAGGAGTTCTCGATGGGGCGCAGGTAGATGGGCTTCGTGAAGGCCTCCACGTAGTTGGCCAGCGTCAGCCGGTTGTCCGCGTCGGCGTGGACGCTCGCGACGAAGATCCAGAACAGGGGGACGACCACGATGAAGAGGAGGACCGCGGCCACAAGGAGCCACGCTCCCATGCCGAGGTCCGCCCGCCGTCCCGCGGGAGGAGCCAGCGCGGTGGAGAGGGGCGCCGACCCTGTGGCCACCTGCTAGACCCCGAAGGTCTCCCGCCACTTGGCGATGGCCTCGGGGATGCCCTTCTCCAGCCGCTCCGCCTTGTTCCGGTACCACTTGACCCGGTCCAGCGGAATCCCGCTGGGCGGCGGAACGTCAGTGCGCAGGGGGTAGTTGAAGGTCTTGGCCATCGCCAGCGAGTACTCCCGCGAGTAGTAGAAGCTCTCGAAGAGCCGGGCGGCGTTCGGGTGGGGGGCGTCCTTGAGGATCCCCACCGGGGAGACGATGAGGATGGCGTCGTCGGCGGGGAACTGGATGTTGATGGGGTTCCCCTTGGACCGGCTCTCCAGGGAGTAGTTGTCGGGTCCCGCGCCCACCAGCCGTTCGCCGCTCACGATGTCGGTGACCGTGTCGTTGATGGACCGGCCGATCTTGGGGTTGTTCTTGGCGAGCCGCGTGAAGTACTGCCAGCCGTACTTGTCCCACATGGCGACGACCCAGTTGCCCACGTAGCCGGAAAAGCCCGGATGGCCGAGGGTGATCTGCCCCTTCCACCGGCCGTCCAGGAGGTCGGTCCACTTCTGGGGCGGAGCGCTGAGCTTCGTGTTGTAGTTGATGACCACGAACCCCAGGGCGCCGATGTGGTAGGTGTTGTCGGGGTCCACGTTGCGGAAGGGCTTCGGCAGCGCGTCCACGCCCAGGGGCCGGTAGGACGCCAGGACGCCCTGTCGCTTCAACGTGAGGTAGTGGGACTCGTCGGTGCTGGCGAAGACGTCCACCTCGCGCACGCCGGCCCGGAGGTCCTGGGTCAGCCTCTGGTAGATCACCTGGGCGGTCTGGCGGATGAACTGGACCTCGATCCCCGGGTAGCGGGCGACGAAGGCGTCGCGCACCGCCTCCGCGGCGCTGAGCGCGTAGTGGGCGGTCCACCACACGACGCGGCCTTCCTTCTTCGCCTCGGCGTACAGCTTCTCTTCCTCGGGGGTCATCGGCGCGGGAGCCGCCTCGCTCATCCCCGTCCCGAGAAGGGCCATCCCCGCCGCCCCCACGCCCATCCGGAGCACGGTCCGCCGCGTCACGGCCGGACCGTGAGCCACCGAGGATCTCCTGGACTCCGCCTGCTCGGCCATCGCTCCCCCCACCTCCTCGCGATCGACGCCCTGTTACCCAGGCGTTACGTGGGGAGACCCCCTCATTCCTCCTTCCGGGGCTCGGCCCGGTGGAACCCGAAGACGCCGGCGTAGAAGGAGAGTTCGGCCTGGAGGGCCCGGGCGATGGTCTCGCTCCTCCGGAACCCGTGGCGCTCCCCCGGAAACGCCAGGTAGGTGACCGGGGTCCCCCGGGCCCTGAGCGCCTCCACCAGCAGCTCCGCCTGGTTGGGCGGGACGACCGGGTCCTCAAGCCCCTGCAGCACCAGGAGCGGGCAGGACACCTGGTGGGCGAAGTAGAGGGGCGACCGGGCCCGGTAGAGGTCCCGGCGTTCGGGATACGGCCCCACGAGCCGATCCAGGTAGCGCGACTCGAACTTGTGGGTCTCCTGGCGCAGCCGCTCGAGGTCGCTGACCCCGTAGTAGCTCGCCGCCGCCGCGAAGACCTGATGGAAGGTCACGGCGCACAGCGCGGTGTACCCGCCCGCGCTCCCGCCGCGGATGGCGAGCCGCCGGGGATCGGCCAGGCCCCGGTCGCACAGGAAGCGGGCTCCGTGGATACAGTCCTCCACGTCGACGATCCCCCAGGACCCGTTGAGGCGCTCGCGGTAGGCCCGGCCGTACCCGGTGCTCCCGCCGTAGTTCACGTCCAGGAAGGCGAAGCCCCTGGTGGTCCAGTACAGCACCTCGAGGTCCAGGATGGCCCTGGCCGCACTCGTGGGCCCGCCGTGGGCGCGGACGAGGAGAGGAGGCCGTTCCCCCGGAACGGGGGCGGCCTCGGGGTGGACGGGCGCGTAGAAGAACCCGTAGGCCACCTCCCCCCCGCCTGTGGGGAACTCCACGGGCTCCGGGACAGAGATGTAGCGCGGATCGACCGGGGGCGTCTCGGCGCGGCCGAGGGTCTCCCACCTGCCCGTCTCCGGGTCCACCCTGACCACCTGGGGAGCCTCCCGGGGTGAGGCGGCGATGCAGACCGCGCCCCCGCGGCCGCACCGGACGCTGGAGAGACCCGTAAACGGCACGTCCAGGGGGCACAGGGTCCGGCGCGCCACATCCACCCGCCCGAGCCGCCACACTCCCTTCTCCCGGGCGGCCACGATGAGATACCGGCCGGAGGGCTCCACCGCGAAGGTGGACATGCGGAAGCGCCACTGGGGGACGCCGCACTCGGCCTCCGCCTCGTAGACGGGCTCCACGGCTCCGCCCCGCCAGGCGAACAGGTTCCACCAGCCCGTCCTGTCGGAGGCGAAGTACAGCGTGCCGTCGGGTCCCCACTCGGGCTGGACGACGGACTCCTGGGGCCCGCCGGCGACCTTCACCCTCTCGGCGAGCTGGCCGTCCCCTGCGAGGGCCCCCACCCACAGCTCGGTTCCGTCCCACGGCATGTTGGGGTGGTCCCACGCGAGCCAGGCGAGGCGGGCCCCGTCCGGGCTGAGCCGGGGCGAGGCGAAGAAGTCCCGGCCTCCCACGAGCCGGTACGGGGAAGACTCCCGGACGAGCGAGACGGCGGCGAGGAAGTTGTCGGGGTCGCGCCCCGGGCGACTGTGGTCCTCCACCACGCACAGGAGCCTGTTCCGGGCGGCGTCGATCACCATGTCGGCGTATCGGAGCGGCCCCGGGGGCACGAGGGGAAGGGGAGGCTCGCCCGGCCGGTGACGGTAGAGACGCTGGTCGGCGAAGTTGCTGAACACCACCACGCCGCCCCCCACGACGTAGGACCCGCCCCCGTACTCGTGGACGGTGGTGCGGGCGCTGTAGGGCGGAGGCGTGACATCCCGGACGCGCCCCTGGGGCGACCTGCGGACGATGACGGCGCGCCCCCCCTCCCCGGGCCGCGTCTCGAGCCAGTAGACGTCGTCTCCGTCCAGCAGCACCTCGTCCAGGTCGACCGTCTGCGAGGCCACGCGCTCCGCAGAGAGAGGCGACGGCCAGGTCCCGCACGGCAGCCTCCGGATGCCCATCGTCCCGTCCTCCTTGGAGGTGTCTTCTACGGAGAGGGGTGGCCTTCCCGGTAGAGCCACCGGTAGATGCCCCACGAACGGAGCACGGCCTTCACGTAGGCCCGGGTCTCAGGGTAGGGCACCGATTCGATGAAGCTGTCCTGATCCGGCGCGGCTCGCTCCCTCAGCCACCGCCGCACCGCTCCCGGGCCCGCATTGTAGGCCGCCAGGGCCAGATCGAGACGTCCGAAGCGGACGAGCTCCCCCTTGAGGACAGCGGCCCCCAGCAGGACGTTCGTCCCTGGATCGGCGAGGGCGCCCCTGTCCGGGGGGAGGAGGCCCAGGCTCCCCGCGGCCGTGCGGGCCGTCTCGGGCATGAGCTGCATGAGCCCGTAGGCGCCTGCCCCGGAGAGGGCCTGAGGGTCGAACCGGCTCTCCTCTCGGATGACCGCGGCGAGGAGGTAGGGGTCCACCCCGATGCGGGAGGCCGCCCGGGTCACCTCGGCCCAATCCGCGCGCGGGTAGAGGAGCTCCCACAAGGCAAGAGGAAGGGGACGGCCGGCTCGCACGAGCTCCTGGGCCACCTCTTCGGCCTCCTCCACGCCGCGGGACACCTGGCCCTGGGCCAGGTACCGGCGCCCGAGGAGGGCCACGATGGGGACGCGGTCCTCCGGAGAGGCGGCCCCGGCGGCCGCAGCCAGTTCCCGGGTCGCGTCGGCCCCCTCGCCGAGGCCGTCGAGCTCGCGGTACCGGTCGAAGTAGGCGATGGTCCCCGGGGGGACATCCCCGGGAGGCGGTCCGACGGCAAGGCGGAGGGGCAGCCCCGCCTGCGCGGCCGCCCGCTGGCCGTAGTACGTCTCGGGGTACCGGAGGGCAGCCTGGCGGTACTCCCGCTCAGCCCGATCCCGGTGTCCCTGCAGGAGCTCCGCGCGCGCGGCCCAGTAGAGGGAGGCGGCCCCGATCTCCGGCTCGGGGTCGCGACCGGCCAGGAGGAGCCACGCCGACCGGGCCTCCCCCCACCGCCCCAAGCGGAACAGGACCCACCCGCGAGCCCATGCCGCCCGCTCTCCCCACCGGCTGTGTGGAAAGCGCTCGGCGGCCATCGCGAAAAGGGGCAGGGCTGAGGCGAGCGCGCCCCGGTCCGCCAGGCTCTCCCCGATCGCGTAGAAGGCGCGCGGGGCGAGGGAGGACTGCGGGTACCGCCTGGCCAGCTGGCGGGCGTCCTCAAGAGCCGCGGCCTCGCGCCCGCGGGCCAGCGCGATCCGTTCCAGGTAGAAGAGCGCGTCGTCCCCGCGGGAGCGCCCGTCGGACACGACGCGGCGGAAGAACTGCTCGGCGACTTCCGCCCGTCCCGCCTCGTAGGCCAGCACCCCCAGGCGGAACCGGGCCTCGTCGGCCACCGGGGCCCGGGGGCCGAGAGCGAGGACCCGCAAGAGATCTACCCGCGCCGCCTCTCGCTGCCCGGCCTGCAGCTCCTCAAGGGCGCGCTGGTAGAACACCTCCGGAGGCGTGGCGTCCGGCGGCAGCCGGTACCGGCTGGCGAGCCCTGCAAGCCGCGCCCGTGCGAGCCCCTCGTAGACGCTCCCCGGGTACGCCCACCGGACCCGGCGGTACGCTTGCGCCGCCTCCGCCCACCGGCCCTCGTGCTCCAGGGCCTGCCCCATGTCGAACCACGCCCGGGGCGCGTCCGGGCCAGATCCCGCCTCGTCCAGGTAGCGGCGGAACGCTGCGGGGGCCTCGGCCGAGCGCGCTCCCCACAGGCTCTCCGCCCGCCAGAAGAGGGCCTCGGCCCGCAGCGTGCTCTCGGGAAATTCCCTGGCGACCCCCCCAAAGAGGGCGGCCGCCTCGGTGAAATGTCCCTGGTCGAAGGCCGCGACGGCCTGGTAGTACCGGGCGTGGTCGGACAGTACGGGGAGGAGCTCGGCGGCCCGGCCAAAATCCCTGTAGGCCTCGGAGAACTGGCGCAACCGCAACGCCACGCGGCCGAGGAGGTAGGACGCGCGCCCGCCGAGCAGTCCCGGCTGTAGCGCGAGGGGCCGGAGCGCAAAGAGGGCCGCCCTCAGGTCGCCCCGGGCGGAGGCCCGCACCGCCCCCGCCAGCTGCTCGGAGGGCGGCATCCACCCGCTGGAGGGAGAGCCTCCCACCAGCGCGCCGGCCAGCGCCACGGCGAGAACGCCCCGGGAGACGCGGGTCACAGCCCCAGGTAGGCGGACCGGACACTGGAGTCGGCCAGCAGGTCGCCGCTCGACCCCGCCAGCACGATCCGGCCGGTCTCCAGCACGTATCCCCGATCCGAGACGGCGAGAGCCTGGCGGAGGTTCTGCTCGACCAGGAGCACGGCGGTGCCCCCCTCCCGGATGCGGGCCACCACCTCGAAGATCTGGGCGGCGACCTTGGGGGCCAGGCCCAAGGAGGGCTCGTCCAGGATCAAGAGCCGGGGCCGCAGCATGAGCGCCCGGCCGATGGCAAGCATCTGCTGTTCGCCCCCCGACAGGGTGCCGGCCCGCTGCCGGCGCCGCTCCGCCAGGATGGGGAAGAGGTGAAGCACCTGGTCCAGGGTCTCCTGCCGGAGCCGCCGGGCGGCGGGGATGTAGGCCCCCAGTTCGAGGTTCTCCATCACCGTGAGGGTGCGGAGAATCCCGCGCCCGTCGGGGACGTGGGCGATCCCGAGCGCGGCGAGCCGATGGGCGGGCTCGGCGAGGAGGTCCCGGCCGTCCCACGTCACGCGGCCTGCCCTCGCGGGGTGGAGCCTCGAGAGAACCCGCAGGAGGGTCGTCTTCCCCGCGCCGTTGGCTCCCAGGAGAGCGACCGTCTCCCGGTCCCCCACCTCGAGGCTGACCCCGTGCAGCACCTCCAGGTCCCCGTAGGCGGCCCGCAGCTCCTCAACCTTCAGCATGCCCGCCTCCCAGGTAGGCCTCCACCACCCGGGGATCCGTGAGGACGGCCGCGGGGGGGCCCTCGGCGATGCGCTCCCCGTGGTCCAGGACGACCACCCGGGGGCAGAGGGTCACGACCGTCTTCATCACGTGCTCGATGTACACGATCGCGATGCCCAATCGGTTCACCCGGCGGACGAGCTCGACGCCTTCCTCCTGCTCCACGGGGTTCAGGCCGGCCATAACTTCGTCGAGGAAGAGGACACGGGGGCGCAGTGCCAGGGCCCGGGCCAGGTCGAGCCGCTTGCGGCGCTCGCTCGGGAGCGCCGAGGCCGGGACGTCCGCCTCCCCGCTCAAGCCCACGAAGTCCAGCACCTCCCGGGCGGCGTCGCGTGCTGCGGCCACGCGGGGCGTGTGGAGGAGGGCGGCCACCAGGACGTTCTCCAGCACGGTCATGTGGAGGAAGGGGCGGGGCGACTGGAAGGTCCGCCCGAGCCCGACTCGGGCGGCGACCGGTGCGGGCACCCCGGTGACCTCGCGCCCGCCGAGACGGACCTGGCCCGCGTCAGGCGTCTCCATGCCGGTCACGGTGTTGACGAGCGTCGTCTTGCCCGAGCCGTTAGGGCCGATCAGCCCCACGATCTCCCCGGCGTCCACGTGGAAGGTGATGCCCCGAAGCGCCTGGACGCCTCCGAAGGACTTGGCGAGGCCGGTGATTTCCAAAAGCGCCACGGCCTTACCTCGGGGGACGGGCCCGGGATCGGCCCGCGGGCCACAGGGCCGCAAGCCCTGCGGGCTGGATGAGGACGGTGGCCATGAGCAGGAGACCGTACAGCGCCGTGCTCGCTCCCCCGCGGGCGCCGAGGGCCGCATTGGTCGCCTGGGTGAGGGCGACGACGACGCCCGCGCCCACCACGGGGCCCGCCAGCGTCCCCACGCCCCCCACAATGGCCATGATGGTGATCTCCACCGACAGCGCCAGGGACGCCGTGCTGTCGGGGTTGATGAAGCCGATGTCGAAGGCGTACACGGTCCCCGCGAGGGCCGTGAGCGCCGCGCTCGCCGCCAGCGCCACCAACTTGACCCTCCGGGACGGCACCCCCAGGGACTCGGCGGCCTCCTGGTCGTCCCGGATGGCCCGCAGGTAGTATCCCACGCGGGACCGGCGCACGGCCACGGCGACGGCCAGGGCGAGGAGCACGAGGCCGAAGGTGATGTAGTAGAAGGGGACCTCCGAGCGGAACATGAGGTCCAGGGGGCGCTCCCCGACGAAGGGGATCGCCAGGCCGTTGTCTCCCTGCGTGAGGCCGCGGAAGTGGAGCAGCAAAGCCCGCAGGATCTCCGCGAAGGCGATGGTCGCCATGGCGAAGAAGACGCCCCGGAGCCGGAACACGACGTACCCGAGCCCGACGGCCACCGCCGTCGCCAGGCCCGCCCCCACGAGACCGCCGATGAGCGGCGAGACGTGCCGGTACTGGAGCAGCAGCACCGAGGTGTAGGCTCCGAGGGCGAAGAACGCCGCGTGGCCGAGCGAGAGCTGCCCGGCGACGCCCCCGATGAGGTCCCAGGCCACGGCCAGGGCCGCGAAGAGGTAGAAGGTCACCCACAGGTGGAGGAAGTAGCGGTCGCCGAGCCAGGCGGGCACCGCCAGGCAAGCGGCCACCGCCAGCAGGGCGACCCCGGCCCGCGCCGGCCGCCACCGCCCCCCGGCCTCGGGCAGCACCGCCGCGGCCCCGGGGGTCTCCCGGGCGCGGCCCCTCGTCACCACTTCACACCCGCCCCCTCCCGAACAACCCCTGAGGCCGGACGAGCAGGATGAGGATGAAGATGAGGAAGGTCGCCAGGGGGGCGAGGTCCAGGGCCACGTAGGTGGCGATGAGCGCTTCGGTGACCCCGATGATGGCGCCGCCCAGCATCGCGCCCACGATGTCCCCCATCCCGCCGAGCACGACCACCACGAAGGCCGTGAGGGCGAAGAGCGTCCCGACGGTGGGGAAGGTCGGCAGCACGGGTGCCATGAGGGCGCCGGCCACTCCGACGAGGGCCGTGCCGAGGGAGAAGGCCAGGAGGTAGATCGTCCGCGTGTCGATCCCCAGGAGGAGGGCCACCTCCCGGTTCTCCGCGGCGGCGCGCATGGCCTTCCCCAGGTCCGTGCGCAGGAGGAGCACGTAGAGGCCCGTCGCCAGGCCGAGGGCCACGCCGAAGGCCACGAGCCGCGGGACGGAGAGAAAGACCGGGCCCAGGGCGACGCTCGCGCTGGCCAGGGGCGTCCGGATGGTCCGGTAGTCGGCCCCCCACAGGAAGAGCGTCCCCCCCTGGAGGAAGGTGGAGAGCCCCACGGTGAGGAGGATCTGCGCCTCGTCGGGCCTCCCCAGGACCCGGTCCACGAGCAGGCGCTGGGTCACAGCCCCGGCCCCGAACAGCAGGACCCCGACGGGGAGCACGAGCAGGTAAGGGTGGACGCCGAGCCCCTGGGTCAGCCAGTAGGCCGCAAACATCCCGAGCATCAGGAACTCGCCGTGGGCGAAGTTGACGATGCGCATCACCCCGAAGATGAGGGTGAGCCCCACCGATACCAGGCCGTAGACGCCGCCCTGGAGGAGACCGTTGGCGACGGCCTGCAGGAAGATCGCCATCAGGACATTCCGGGCCCCTGCTACTTCGGCAGCTCGATCTTGCGGCTCGCGTCGCTGGGCGGGTACACCGTGTGGGGCGCTCCGCCCTCCCACTGGACCATCACGGGGTGCGCGTAGATGTTCTGGCCCTGGGCGTTGAACTTCACGCGGCCCGGCTGCATCAGGGTCATGGGGCCGTGGGTGAAGTCCAGGGTGTGCAGCTCTTCGGCGATCTTCGTGGTGTCGGCGCTATGCGCCGCGTTCATCGCCTCGACCACGGCCCACACTTCCGCGTAGGCCATGCCGGCGTGCTCCGGCATGAAGGTCCCGTACTGCTTCTCGTAGCGCGTCACGATCGCCCAGAGGTCGGGGCGGAGCCGGATGTGCCGGCTGTCCCAGTTCCAGCTGGCCACGCTCGTCAGCCCGTTCATCTTCTCGCCGAGGTCCTTCCCCATCGCCGGCCAGATGAACCCGGCGCCGCCCCCGATGATCAGGGGCCGGACGTGCTGCACCGTCATCGTGTTGATGATGAGCTCCGCATCGGTGGTGTACCCCACCGGGAAGAGCACCTGCGCGTTGGACTTCCGGATGTCCGTGACGATGGACGACGCGTCGGTGAGCCCGTGGGGATACGATTCGAACAGGACGAGGTCGATGCCCGCGCTCTTCGCGAGCGCCTTGATGGGCTCCGCCGTGCTCGTCCCGTAGGCGGAGTTCTCGTACACCACGGCGGCGCGGGTGAGCCCGAGGTGGTAGATGCTGTTCAGGGCCTTGAAGAACTCCACCTGGGTCTCGCCGAACTGCGTGCCCGTGGGGGCGATCCGGAAGGTGTAGTGGTAGCCCGACGTCGTGATGGCGGGCGCGATGGAGTGGACGAGGAGCGGGATCTGGGCCCGTTCGAACACGGGCTGGACCGGGATCGTGAGCGGGCTGATCCCCATGCCCACAGCCGCTACGACCCGGGTCGTGCTCACGAGCCGCTGGGCGGCCGCCACCGCCGTGGCCGGGTCGCTGGTCGAGTCCACGACGACGAGCCGCAACCGCGCGCCCCCGAGGGCCTTGACCCCGCCCGCCGCGTTCACGTCGTGGACGGCCATCTCCACGGCGTTCTTGTTGAACGCCCCCACGTCCGCCTGCGATCCCGTCAGCGGGGCGAAGAGGGCAATGGCCACCTCACCGGGCGCCGCGAGGGCTCCGTGCGCGGGAATCCCTCCGAGGGCCAGCGCGATCGCGGCGACAGTCGCAAGCCACCGAACCTTCATCCTCTCACCTCCACCACGCAGCTGGAAACCAGCCATGGGTTCGACGGCTCCTCGGACCACCCCTTTGAACCTCTCGCGCCGCGCGCTACGGAGGTGCGGGGACGCCGTAGATGGCGCGCAGGCCGCTGAGGTAGAGGGTCCCCGAGGGGGTGAGGTCGGGGTCCGTTTCGACCACATAGAGGGACTTCAGGACGACCGGATACACGGTGCCCGGGGGAAAGAACGCGACGACCGGGCGCCAGCCGCGCCACGTCACGTGGCGCGCCAGCGTGAGGACTCCCGGCACCCCGCCGGACTGGACGTAGGCCGCCCGGAGCCACACGCCGCTTCCGTCCCCCCGCACCCACAGGACGATCCCGCTGGGGGAGCCCGGGAGGGGGACGTCGGCCGCCGCGTACGCGGCCCGGGTCCCCGTGCCCTCAAGCCTGTAGGAGAGGCGGAGGGAGGGAGAACCCCCGCGGGCGGGTGCGGAGACGATCGCGGTCTCCCCTGTGACCGTCTCGGGGTACCCCCGGAAGGACCACAGGGCGGAAAGCGGCCTGGCAGTCCCCACCACGGCGATCTGGGCCCGCGCGAGGGCACCCCCCGCCCTGACGGTGGCCGTGCCCGCTCCCCCCGCATCCCCAGCCGCAAACTCCCCTCGCGGGGAGATGGCGCCCAGCCACGGCGGGGCGAGGATCCAGGACCCCAGGGAAGGAGGGAGGATCACCGGGCGGCCCGAGGCGTCCTGGGCCCGCAGCTCGAAGCGGAGCCCCGCCCCGGCCACCACCCGAGCCGCGGGCGGCGTCACGAGGAGCCGCCCCAGGCGCGTCACCACGGTCACGGGCACGGATGCCGCAAGCGCACCGCTACGCACCATGAGGGTGCCAGTCCCCGCCCGGCGGCCGGCCACCACCGACGGGCCGGGAGCCACCGACACCAGGTCGGGGACCGGGGTCACTTCTACTGGGTCCGGGAGGGCCGTCGGGTTCCCCTGGCCGTCCACGCCGACGACGGATAGAGCCACCCGGGCGCCGGGGAAGAGGCGCAGGGCCCGCCCGGCATTCACGAGGAGGCGGGCCGGCGGGCCGGGAACGGCGCTGCTGTAGACCAAAAGCGCGTCGGCCACGGGCCTCTCCCGGCCATCGGAGGGCGAGTTCACGACGGCCGGCGTCGGCGCCCCCGGCAGGCGGACCACCATGGTGGCCGATCCCCCGCTGTCGAAGGCCATCGCCTGGACGGCTCCCTGCTGGAGCATGTAGCCGGCCAGCTGGGGGCGGGTGAGACCGATGCTCAGCGTTGGCTGGCGGCCGTCCACTTCCACGAAGGTGAGCGTGCGGCCGTCCGGCCCGATCCCCACGGCGATGACGGGATTGCGCTGGTCCCGCTCCTTCGGCGCCGGCGGGTCGGGGTCGTCCACGACGCGCCCGCCGTCCACCAGGAGGGGGCCTCCGCCGATCGCCAGCCGCGCCTCGTGCCAGTCGGGATCGGTGGTGAGGTTCACCGCGACGACCGTCCCCGCCGTGAGCTTCCCCTCCAACCACTCGGCCCCGCGGCCGCGGCCCACGAGAACCATCTCGCCCGCAGGAAAGGGGGCGTAGAAGGCCTGCTGCGGCCAGACCTGCTTGACGAAGTACCGGCCCGCCTCGCCTGTGGGTGTGAGCTCCACCACCACCTGCCGCACCCCCGGCTCGGGAGGCGGCGCCCCATACCCGCGGACGTTGCTGAGCGCAACGATCCCCTCCGGCGACAGTCCGCTGTTGTACCCGTCGAGAGGGTGCACCTCCCCCGTTTCCGGGAGCAGGAGGGTACCGGTCCACCGGTACCGGACGATCCTCGCGGTCCCATCCCAGCCGACCACGAAGGCAACCCACCGCCAAGGGCTGCGGAGGAGCTCCCCGTTGCGGACCACGATGTTGAGCGGCATGCCGGACTGGTGGATGTCGAAGTAGTCGCCGTTGACGCCGGCGATAGCCCCGCTGCGCGTCACCATGGACGACACCGTCTCGTCCTCGCTCATGAGGCGGTCATGGGCGAGGCCCACCCCCAGCTGGAGGGTGGGCTGCGCGAGGTCCACGCGCAGCTGGTGGATCTGGAGAGGGCCCTCGGCCGTGAGGAGGTCGAGGTGCTCGTACCGAATGCCGGCGGCGACCGGGAGCTCGAGGCGGTCCGCGCTGAGGACAGGCGGGAGGGTCTCCGGGGCACCCTGTCCCCGCGCGGGGAGGGCGCGGGGCAGGAGGGCGACAACACAGACGACGAGGAGCCAGGCGGCCGCCGCCGGGGCGCTCCCCGGCCTCCACGGCGAGGGGCGACCTGTGGGCCGGCCGGAGGAGGGCATTCTCGTGGGCCCTACCGGCTCACCGCGCCGTGGCGGGACGCTGCCCGGGCGAGCCCTTGGGCGCTCCCTTGCCCGGCGCTCCCTTCTTGGCCGCTCCCAGGCCGAGGAACGCCTTCACGGGCGCGGGGAAGCCGTCGAAGGCGCTGGCGGAGAAGCGGTACTCCAGCCCGAGCGCCCGGTCGACCGCGATCCACCCGTCCCCCGTCACACGGTAGACGTCCACCAGGAACTGGGCGTCCTTTCCCCCGTGGGTTTGGATCTCAAAGGCGGGCGCGCCGGGCGGGGGAGTCGTGAGGGCTTCGACCTTGTCGGCGTCCAGCACGTTGATCGCGGAGAACATGTCGGAGATCTGCTGGTCCGTGAGCCCGCCCCCGGTGAAGCCGGGGCCCTGGCGCCGGACCTCGAGGCTCTTCCCGGCCCGCCGCCACACGAGCCCCGTCAAGTTCTGCACATTGTACGGGAGAAGCCGGTGGCTCACGAGGTCGATGGGCTGGGGGGTGAGCTTGTCCTGGAGCGAGCCGTCCATCTCCAGCACCGTGTGGCTCCCCGCCACCATGGCGTAGGTCACCTTCCCGCGCCGGGCGAGCAGGATCCGCAGAGGATCGGAGCGCCCTTTGAGCCACAGCTCCACGGTGACAGCCGGGTGGTCCAGACCGTAGGCTGCCGGGTCGTCCACCCCGTCGTGGAACTTCTTGGCGTCCGTCGTGGTGAGCGGGAAGAACAGGTCCGTGACCTTGAAGTCGTCGGCCGGCCAGGGCCGGGGGCCTTCGAGCGTCCACCGATCCGGCCCTGCGCGGTCGATCGCGAGCTGCCCCCGGGGACCGCGGATGCGGACGCGCTGCACGTCGCTGTTGGCAAAGTCGGCAACGGTCTTCTGCCGCAGGTCGGTGGCCGACTTGGTGAGCGAGTCCTTGATGGAGGTGTCCACGAGGTACACGGCCCCGCCCGGCTCCACCCGCGCGTACACCGCCGTCGTGACGGGCGAAGTCTTCCCCACCTCCAGGGTGACGGCCCGGCCGCGGGCGGTCCGCAGGGTGACCCGGGCCACAGGCTTGTCGAGCCCGTAGGCGGCCAGGTCGTGCCCGGGGTTCCCGAGGGAGCGCTGGGGGACGACCCCGGCCACCGCGTCCAGGAGGTCGCTCACCCCGAAGGAGGCCGCGGGAGCCCGGAAGGGACTCGTGATCTCCCAGGACGAGGGTCCCCGTCGCGCGATCTCGACCGTCCCCTTGGGGCTCTCCAGGGTGATCCCCGTCACCGCCTCCTTGCTGATCCGCACCAGGTGCTTCGCCTCTTCGGCCCGCTGGGCCTGGGGCCGGTCCACCGCGAAGATGTAGGCGCCCACCAGCACGACCAGGACGGCCAGGACCGCCGTGACACGCGGGCTCACAGGCTCCGCCTCCGGAGGTAGACCGTCCCCCCCAGGACGAGGAGGGCCAGGGGGAGGGCCACCACGCTCCCCAGGAACAGGAGACGCCCCTGCCGCCCGGTGACGATGAAGGGGTCGAAGGGCGAGGCCCGGGGGGCGATGCTCACGAGGTTGCCGGACTGAGTCAGCCACGCCACCGCGCTGGTGAAGAGGTCCCTGTTCCCCACAAGCCCGATGTAGGCGTTGCGGACGAAGGCGCTGTTCCCGAAGAGGACGGCGGAGCCCTTGGGCGCGGCCGTCGCCGCCTTCGCCGCGGCCTCCGCCGGTTTGGCGGCGGGGGACTTGCCCGCCCCCGCCGTGGACGAGCCGCTCGACGACGCCGAGGGATTGGGCACCACCTCGACGGCCAGGATCGCCGGCCCCTTCCGGTCCACGCCCGGCTGGAACCGGATGTCCCGCGAGTTGAGGTTCACCTTCACGTAGCTGGCGTCGGAGCTCTTCGCGATGGGCGTGATCGTGACCGTGGTGACCTTGGCCTCCGGCTCGAGGGGGGTGCTCACGGGAAAGGCCGTGGCCAGGGTGAAGTTCTGCGTGATGTCGTTGTAGGGATACTGGGTGACGATGGGGACGGCGAAGTCACCTCCCAGGAGCCGCGACACCGGGTCGATGACGAGACCCCCGGGCGCCCGCACGTGGAACTCGGACCCGAGCCAGGCCCGCACACCGGCGGGCGTCTGGGGGTCGACCATGATGAGGAGCTTCCCGCCCCCGCGGTAGTAGCGGTCCAGGGCCCCCAGCTCCTGGGGGAGGAGGTCCTTGGTGGGCGAGGGCACGATCACGGCCGCGGCGTCGTCCGGGACCTGCCCTGTTTTGACCAGGTACAGGGGTTTCACGTCAAACCCCTTGCCGGTGAGCGCCTGCTTCGCCGTTCCCAAGCCCCCGCGGGTGAAGTCGTCCAGAGGAGCCTCTCCCTCTCCCTGCAGGACGTAGAGGGTCTTCCGCGTGGTCTCCAGCACGTGGAGGATGCCGTTGGTGAGGGCCTCCTCCGTCGCGTCGTCCACCGTGTAGGTCGCCTTCCCCCGCTCGAGGACGATCTGCCCGTAGGAGGTGATCTTGTACTTCTGGGCCTCGGCGGGATTGCGGTCGGGGTCCACGATGCGGTACTGGAAGTCGCGGGAGTAGTAGCGGTAGGTCTCAAGGAAGTCCCGGTACCTGGACGCGGAGTCCGCGCTCGGAAAGGCGACGGCCTGGATGGGGCCTGGCAGGGTGCGCAGGATCTTGATGGTCTGGGGCGACAGCGAGTGTTCCCGGGTGGCCGTGAGGTCCCATCGGACGTGGTGCTCGGTCCCCAGGTAGTTGAGGGCGACCAGGAGCACGGCGACGAGCGCGGCTGAGATCAGCGCGTTGGTTGTGAGGAGCACATTCCGCCGTTTCATCGCCTACCTCCACTTCCGCGACTCGAGCGTGAGCACACCGAGGAAGAGGAAGAACCCCGCGAGGCTCAGGAAGAAGAGCACGTCCTGCGTGTCGACCACGCCGCTCGTGAGGTTGTTGAAGTGGGTGGAGAAGGACAGCTGGGAGAGGATCTGCTGTCCCCCCGAGGACTGCTGGGCGAAGCCGAGGATCCAGAAGAGCAACAGGATGGCGAACCCGATGGCGGCTGCCACGATCTGGTTGTCGTTGAGGGTGGAGGCGAACAGCCCGACGGCCAGGAACGCCCCTCCCAGGAGCAGGAGCCCCACGTAGGAGGAGGCCAGGAGCCCCCAATCGAGCCGGCCGATCACAGCGAGGCTCAAGGGCATGTAGGCGCTCAGCGCGAGCAAGACCAGGTAGAGGACCAGGGCGGCCACGTACTTGCCCAGGACGATGGCGGTGCTGGTCACGGGCGACGTCGCCAGGAGCTCCATCGTGTGGGCCCTGTCCTCCTCGGCGACGAGGCGCATGGTCAGGACGGGGACGAGGAGGAGGAGGACAAAGCTCGTGTCCTGGTAGAGGGGGCTGAAGATGATGCGCGTCGGATTGAAGTCCGAGGGAGGCGTCCCCTGGAGCTGCAGGACCTGGGTGGTGTACACCCCCACCAGGGAGAAGAAGAGAAACCCCGTGATCACGAAGAACATGGCCAGTGCCACGTAGGCGATGGGCGAGGTGAACAGCTGCTTGAGCTCCTTGCGGGCGATCACCAGAGTCCCGCTCATGCCCGCGGCCCCTCCCCATCGGCCGGCTCCTCGTGGGTGACCAGGCGGAGGAACACGTCCTCCAGGCTCATGGCGACAGGGCGGAGCTCCAGGAGCCCCGCGCCCGCCTCCACCACCGTCCGGGCGATCTCCTCCCTCCGGTCCTGCCCCAGCTCCGCCTCCACCACGAACTCGCCTCCCGCCCCGCCGGCCGTCACGTGCAGGATCCCCGGCAGGGCCCGGAGACGGCGGACCAGGTCGTCCTGGGGCCGCGCCACGCGGACCAGGGTCTTCTCCGAGCTCCGGAGGCGGGCGGCGAGCTGCTCGTAGGTGTCCACGGCCACGACGGACCCCTCGTTGATGATGATCACGCGATCGCACACGGCCGTCGCCTCGGGCAGGATGTGGGTGCTCAAGATAATGGTGTGGGTCCCCCGCAGGCTCTTGATGAGGGTGCGGATCTCGACGATCTGGCGGGGGTCCATCGCCGAGGTGGGCTCGTCGAGGATGAGGACGGGGGGATCGTGGACGATGGCATGGGCCAGCCCCACGCGCTGCCGGTAGCCCCGCGACAGGTTCCGCAGGAGGCGGTCGGCGACCTCCTCCAGACCGCACAGGCTCATGACCCGGTCCACAGCGCCTCTGACCTTCCGGCGGTCGACTCCCTTGAGGCGGGCGACGAAGCCGAGGTACTCGCGCGTCGTGAAGTCGTCGTAGAGCGGGACGACCTCCGGCAGGTACCCCACGTGGCGTTTGGCCTCCAGGGGCTTCTCGACCACGTCGTACCCGGCGATGAGGGCCCGGCCGCTGGTCGGCGCGAGAAACCCGGTGAGCACCCGCATCGTCGTGGTCTTCCCGGCCCCGTTCGGCCCCAGGAACCCGAGGATCTCGCCTTCGCGGGCCTGGAAGGACACGTCCCGGATCGCCCACCGCTCCCCGTAGCTGCGCGAGAGGCCCTCAGCGATGATCACACCCACCACTCCCTTCCACGCGGACAGCCTCTATCCTAACGGCGAGCCGACCCCGGCGCAAGGCCGGCCGCCCCTCGCCCACCGGCGCAGGGACGATGCCGTGCCCCTCGAACTTCTCTGTGTGCGCCCCATCCGGTGGACCGTCCTCCTCGTCGCCGCCCTCGTGGTCACGCCCTCCGTCCCTCTCCAGAGCCGTGCGGCCCCTCTGCGCCCCGGCCCCCCCCGCCTTGCGCTGTGGATGGAACCCGGGGCCAACCTCCTCGTCCTGAGCCGCCGGGACGGGGTCCGCGAGGTGCTCGACCGCGCCCGCGCCGCCGGGGTGGACGTGGTCATGCCCGAGGCCAAGAACGCGTGGGGCTACGTCACCTATCCCAGCGCCTTCGCCCCCACCATCGCAACGTCTCCCCTCCCCCACGAGGCTCCCGGGGCCACGTACCCTCCGCCCGCCGAGTGGTACCCGCGGGGCTACGACATGCTGGGGACCATCGTCGCCGAGGCGCACGCCCGCGGCCTCAGGGTCGACGCCGCCGTCAACACCTTCGGGGAAGGGTACAGTCCCCTCCACGCGGGACCCGCCTTCGAGCACCCGGAGTGGCAGGCCGTCGCCTACGTCGCGACCCGCCTCGTCGGCACCTCCACCGGAGAAACCTACGAGCTATCGGGAGTAGATGTTCCGCGCGGGCCCGGGGCCCTCGTGCTCTACACCCCCGCCGCGGGCCCGGTCCCTCCCACGTCCCGGTGGGGCGTGGACGTCGCCGTGTCCCGGGGCACGGTCATCGACGTCCGGGATCGCGCCCACGCGCCCGCCGATCCCGGCCCCCCGCCGATCCCGCGCGACGGCTTCGTGCTGTCGGGCCACGGGGAGGCTGCGGCCTGGCTCCTGCGCGCCCTCCCCCTCGGGGCCCGGGTGACCATCGGACCCGTGGTGACGCACATGGAGCCCTCGTCGGCCCACAGCCTCTTCGCCTTCGTCTCCCCCGCCAACCCCTCGGTGTGGAATTACGAACTGGCCGTCATCCACGAGATCCTCACCCGCTACGACGTCGACGGGATCGTCCTCGACCGCACCCGGTACCAGGACATCACCGAGGATTTTTCCGAGGAGAGCCGGGCCGGCTTCGAACGGTTTCTCGGCCACCCGGTGGCTCACTGGCCCGACGACGTCTACACGTACGTCCCCGAGGGCTACTGGGTCGCCCGACGACCCGGGCCGCTCTACAAGGCCTGGCTGGGGTACCGGGCCCACACCATCCTGGCCTTCACTCGCGCCGTGGTCCACCTGGTGCACACCCTCCGGCCCCGCGTCGCCGTGGGCATGTACGTGGGGGCGTGGTACCCGGTCTACTACAGCGAGGGGGTAAACTGGGCGAGCCCTGCCGTGCACCCTCCGTATCCGTGGATCGGGGAGGAGTGGGTGCGGTCGGGTCTCGCGCCCCTGCTGGACTACCTCATGATCGGTCTCTACTACCGCCCGGTCACCGTCTGGGACGCCCTCCGGCGGCACCTCGACCCCACCCTGACGGTTCAGGGCGGGGCCATTCTGGGCCGGTCCCTCGTCCGCCGCGCCACGCCCGTCGTCGGCGCGCTGCTTGTCTCCTTGTACGCCCACGATCCCCAAGAGCTGACCCGGGCGGTTCGTGTCTCGCAGGCCGTCACCGGAGGGACGATGCTGTTCGACCTGGTCTACCTGACGCACGACCGCCTCTGGGGAGCCGTCCCGAGGCCCTAAAAAACTCCACGGGCCCCGAACGACGAGGCCCGTGGATCCTCTGCCCGGACACACCCGGGCGTGCGCGCCCGTTCTCTATCTGTGTCTGCGTACCGCCTTCCCCGGGACCTGCGAGCGCGGGGAAGACGCCTCGCGAATCTCCCGCCCTACCGTCGTCGGCCAGCTGGGCTGCAAAGCCATGACGGCCGGGGCGCGCGTGCTATCCGGCCCTCACCTCGCTTCGCAGATACTGGCGGCAGGTCGGACGGTACGGCGCGGAGCATCGACTATATCCCATAGGACATCACCTCCCTTCGTACTGGAGACATCATCCTCCAGGAGTCCGGGGGTGTCAAGGTCCCTGCGAGGGAGACGTGGAAGAGGGGTCAAGTGGGAGGTGGAAGTGTGCGCCGCGGCTCTACCGCTTGCCGTTGCGCCGCCCGTTCTTCCTCCGGCGCGAGTGGGCCCGTAGCCAGTCCGCGATCTGATCGCGGGAGAGCAGCCCGCGGGACACATTGGTGGCGAACTCGACGACCTCGTGGGCGGGAGAGAGGACCAGACGATACCCCGCCCCTTCGAGAAACAACCGCGTGGCCTCCAGGGCCGTTCGCTTGTTCCCATCATGGAAGACCTGGTCGCGGATGAGACGGTCCATGTAAAAGGCGGCCATTTCCCAGACGGTGGGCTGGGGCCGAAGGCTGATGCGCGTCTGGACGAAGTTCACGAGAGACTCGAGGCTCGGGGGGTACACCACGTTCTGCTCCCCGGCGAGGTACAGCCCCCCCGTGGCGCGAATCATCCGTTGGTTGACCGTTTTGAGCTGCTCAACCGTCAGGTACTTCATCGCTTGGCCAGGGCTTCCCACACTGCCCGATTGTCCCGCAGGCTTCGCTCGAGGCTGACGAGGAACAGGCGTTCGTTCAAAGGTTCAGGTAAGCGGTTACGTGCGCCTGAGCGTCGGAGGCTCACAGGTCGGACGCGGGACTTTCCCCCGGATCGCTGGGACCGCCCCGTGCGGCTACTCACCCCGGCTCGGGCCACCCGCCCCTTCCTCTTGGCTCCCGATGCTCGTCCGCGGCTTAAGACGGCTCCCCTCCGTGCCACTTCCCACCCCCTCGATCAAATCTAGCATGTATGTAAGGTAGAGTGCAACTACGAGGGGAAGGCTTGTCCGGGTCCCTCGACCTAGGCGGAAATCTTGGGGAAAAGTATCGATGAGATAATGAGTGAGCAATTGTTCATTTTTACTCTAAAAAAGTGCCGGGCGCAACGCCCGGCACCTACGCGTCCTGCCCTGTCGATCTACCCGATCACCCTGACATTATGGGCCTGCGGTCCCTTCTGTCCCTGGGTGATCTCGAACTCGACGATCTGGCCCTCCTCGAGGTTGCGGAACCCTTCGCCCGCAATCCCCGTGTAGTGAACGAAAACGTCCTTCCCTTCCTCGGGCGTGATGAACCCGTACCCCTTCTCCCTGTTGAACCACTTGACCGTACCCCTTGGCATACCCTCTTCCTTCCTCCCTCGGGCCTACCGCCCACGTAAAGGTACCAGGTTACTACTACAGGCCCCGCGCCGAATCCTGCCTTCCCCCTCGCCTCCGGGCGTCTCGGCAGGCGGTTTCCGCAAGCCTGAGACCTCTTCACGGCACTCGGCTCTATGTTCGGCCTCTGGGGCGCCCCCTCCGATGCCTCACCGAGAGGGGGAGTTGGTCTCCACCTCCCGGAACCTCGCAGGCGACCACCGTTCGAAAGCCGCCCCGGCGCGTCCCCGGAGCACCAGATCGGCCACAGCTTCCCCGAGGAGGGGGCACAGAGCGATCCCCCGCAGGGCCAGGACCACGAAGATTCTTTCTTCCACGGCCCCGAGGACCGGGAGCCCGTCGACGGGGACAGCGCGGACTCCCGTAAAGGCCCGAAGCATCGGCACCGGTCCCAGGGACGGGACGAGACGGGTCGCCTCTCTGGCAAGGTCCAGGAGCACGCCCGGAGCGGCCTCGCACTGGACCGGGGGGCCTTCCCGAGGATGCTCGACCACCACCTCGCCCGAGAGCTGCTGGCGCATGGTGCTCAGAGTGTGGCGGAGGAGGGGGGGCACCTTCTCCGTCACGGCGAAGTGGGTGAAGACCGGCCGGAGGGGGAGGGAGACGCCCACCTGGGCGAGGAGGTCGGAGACCCCCACCCCTGCTGCTATGATGAGGCGGCGCACCCAGAACTCTCCCCGCCCCGTGAGGAGGGCAACTCCCCCGGGCTGCGACCGGACGGCCACATACCCGCAGTGAAAGGAGAACGCCGCTCCCAGCCGCCGGGCGGCCCCCACGAGACGCCGGACCAGAAGGAAGGGATTAACGGACCCGTCGTCGGGGGAGTAAGTGGCGCCCCGAACCAGGGGAGTCAGCGCGGGCTCCAGGCGGAGGGTTTCCTCCCGGGAGAGCCAGCGGGCGGAGAGCCCCGCCGCGGCCTGTCGGGCGACGAGGTCCTGCGCGCGCCTCTCCTCGTCGGCCGTGAGGACGGGCGCGAGGCCTCCCGTCCGCAGGAACTCCACGGGACCGATCTCCTCCTGGAGCCCCGGGAAGCGCTGCGCCGCCCTCGCGATCATCCGCGCCACGTCAGGAGGATCCTCGGTGTGGGCCCACACCCTGGCGGAGGTGGCTGCTGAGGCCCCTCCTCCGGCTCCTCCCCGGTCAAGCACCAGGACCGGGACCCGCCGCTTCGCCAGGGAGTAGGCCACAGCGCACCCCACGGCCCCGGCCCCTATGATCCCCACCTCGAACCGCTCGGCTCGCTCAGGCATGGTCCAGGACGGGATAGTCCTGGTTCAAAAAACTTGACTGTTTCTCTTTCCAGTCAAGCCGGCCCCCAGACCAGGATTTCGCCTCCTTCCGGATATTTGATTTGCCCCCGAGGGGCAGGGCGACAGGGGGCCTCGGCCCGGGAGT